>OIYY01000046.1_pt1 | contig 90288 bp, 90 predicted proteins | sample 1588341 | NCBI WGS metagenome assembly OIYY01 (sample SAMN03283287) | human gut metagenome | biome: human-associated habitat; material: feces | host: Homo sapiens | place: Peru | collected 2012
TGGTCTCCTTTGTAGATTATGTTGTTTTGGTCGATAATATTTTACTACAATTCCAGCATTTTATGCTTTATTTTTTTGTCTAAAAAATAAGTGCTGGAAGTATTGACCAAATCTAGGTCAACACCCCAACACTTATTATAGAACCATAATTTGCTTTTGCCCCTGCACGTTGCTGCAGGGGTATTTTTATGCGCTTCGACGGGATAATCGTAAATAATATTGTATACAAACCAATAATACTGTATACAATCGGACTTTTCCATGATAAGTTGCTATAATTATCTTAACAGTTTTTTTACTTAAATATCTGGGGGTTGTAAAAATGAACTTATCTACAAAAATTTTAATCGGCCTTGCGCTTGGTATTATTGCAGGCCTGGAGTTGGGTGCTGAAGGTGCCGGCTTCGCCAAGACCTGGATTGGTCCTCTGGGAACAATTTTCATGAACATGATCAAAATGGTTATCGTACCGCTGGTATTCTCCAGTTTGGTAATCGGTGTTACCAGCTTGGGCGATATCAAAAAGGTAGGCCGTATCGGTGTTAAAACCGTAGCGTACTATCTGGTAACCACTGCTTTTGCTATTGTTATCGGTTTGGCAATCGGTACTATCATGCAACCGGGCGTTGGTCTGCATATGGCTGTTGATACCGCTAAGGTTGCTGCTAAGGCTGCACCGCCTATTTCCAAGGTTATCATTGACATTTTCCCGACTAACCCGTTGGAAGCTATGGTTAAAGCCAACATGCTGCAAATCATCGTTTTCTCTCTCTTCGTTGGCACCGGTATTACTGTTGTCGGTGAAAAAGCTAACGCTCTGAAGCACACCATCGATGGTCTGGCTGAGGTTTCCTACAAAATCGTCGGCATGATCATGGCTGTTGCTCCGATTGGTGTTTTCGGTTTGATTACTCCGGTAGTTGCATCTAACGGTCCAGCTGTTTTGCTGCCGCTGCTGAAGGTTGTTATCGCTGTATATCTGGCATGCCTCCTGCATGCAGTTCTCGTTTACGGCTCTATGATCAAATTCCTTGCAGGTATGGGCTTCATCCAATTCATTAAGGGTATTGCTCCGGCATCTCTGATGGCTTTCAGCTCCTGCTCCTCCGGCGGTACTCTGCCGCTGACCATGAGCTGTGCTCAAAAAATGGGCGCTTCTAAAGAAGTTTCCAGCTTCGTTCTGCCTTTGGGCGCAACCATCAACATGGATGGTACTGCTGCTTATCAGGGTGTATGTGCACTGTTCATTGCTCAGCTGTACGGCATTGACCTCACCGCTTCCCAATACATGACCATTATCGTTACCGGTACTTTGGCTTCTATCGGTACTGCAGGTGTTCCGGGCGCAGGCTTCATCATGTTGACCATGATTCTGACCAGCCTTGGTCTGCCGCTGGAAGGTTCTGCACTTATCGCAGGTATCGATCGTATCTTGGATATGCCGCGTACCTCTGTTAACATCACCGGCGATGCTGCTGTAACTCTGCTGGTTGACAAGAGCGAAAAAAAGCATGCAGAAGCTGAAGCTCCTCTGTACTAATTAAAATCTGTCTTTCCCTTGGCGTCAGTTGCATTAGCGGCTGGCGCTTTCCTTTTATGCAGAAACATAATGTTTAAAGTGCAGTTTTCAAGGATTGTTACCTGGATTTTACAGCTTAGTTACATTTGTTGGCAGGAAAAAACTTTTGCTGCGCAGAAATTTATAAATACTATTTAATTTTGCAGGCAAAGGTGTTAAAATAAGGTGTTATTATGAATGAGATGGAAAAATTACAGTATGTATTGTTTGAACGTCTGCATCGCCGTGCTCCTGGCATTGATAAGCTGGACCGCTTGTGGGATGCTGCCGTGCTGCTGCCCTTAGTGCGTACTCCCGAAGGCATCAGTGTGCTGTTTGAGGAAAGGGCACATACGCTGCGCAGTCAGCCGGGTGAGGTTTGCTTCCCCGGCGGCAAGTACGAATGTGAGGATAACAGCTTTCGCAATACCGCAGTGCGCGAAACCTGTGAGGAGCTTGGCCTGAAGCCGGAGAATATTACCATCTGCGGTGAACTGGATTGTCTGGTAACGCATAACGGACCGATTATCCACCCTTTTGTTGGTCTGATTGATGACATCAGCAAGATTACGTACAGCAAAAGCGAGGTAGAGCGCATCTTTACTGTACCGCTTAAGGTGCTTTTGGAGCAAAAGCCAAGGCGTGGCTCCGTGCAGCTGGCAGACCATCCCGGTGATGATTTTCCGTTTGACCTGGTGCCGCAGCGCAAGCGTGGCTGGCGCATGAACAAGTCCTATTATGTGTATTTTTACCTGTATGAGGATAAGGTTATCTGGGGTCTGACCGCACGCATGCTGTATGCTTTCCTGTACCGCAGCCGCAAGGAGCTGACGGAATATCTGGCAGAAGAAATTGATTGAGAGGTTATATAAGGATGAAAAGCATTCTCCAGACAAAAATTTTAATGATTGTAACGGCTATCTGTGTAGTAGGCTATATTGCCTTCGGTTATTTCTTTCCGGAAACGGGATTGGATAATCTTGCGCCGACAGACAGGCTGAATCTGAAAAAGAATATCGTTGTTCTAGGCGTTGACGAACGCTCCGATGATGTGGGCCGCAGTGATACGCTTTTTGTCGTAATGTTCGACAGCAACAATAAAAGCGCTTCCCTGCTTTCGGTACCGCGTGATACACGTGTACGCATTGACGGTCACGGCTGGGATAAGATTAACCATGCCTATGCTTACGGCGGACGTGAGCTGACACAGAAAACTGTAGAAGAGCTGCTGGGTATCAAAATCAACAATTACGTAATGGTTGATTTTAAAGGCTTTACCGGTCTTGTTGATGCTATCGGCGGTATTGATATCGATGTTGAAAAGGATATGTATTATCATGATACCTGGGACGGCTTTACCGTTGACCTGAAAAAGGGCCGTCAGCATCTGGACGGCAAAACAGCAATCCAGTATGTACGCTTCCGCGATGAAGAAGGCGATATCGGCCGTATCCGTCGCCAACAGCATTTCCTGATGGCAGTTTACGACAAGATTACCTCTGCCGATATGCTGCTGCATATCCCCGGCCTGGCTAAGCAACTGACCTCTATGGTAAAGACTGATATGCCTCTTAGCGATATGATAGATTTGGGCAGAGCGCTGCATTCCATGGTTAAGGAAAAGGGCCTGTCTATGGCGATGGTTCCTGGTACTCCGAAGTATATCGATGGCATCAGCTACTGGCTGCCGGATATTACCGACCTGCGTGAGCTGATGGTTAAGATGCAGGGGGCAACCATGACGGAACACTACAAATCTGCAGCTGAGCTGATGGAGAAGGAATACAACAATGCTGTGGAAAAGGTAGAAAAGGGTGATGACAGCGAGGAAAACAAGGAAGCTGTCAAGGAAGAAAAGGAACTGAAGGCTAAGAAAGAAGAAAAAGCGAAGGAAGAAAAGAAGAAGCAGGCTGATAAAGACAAGGATGCAGGTAAAAATACTGCTTCCCAAGAAGCTTCCTCCGACAGCCGCGGAGTTGTACGTCTTGTTAACTGCAGCGGCAGCAAAACTGCAGGTGCGGAGGCTGCCGCACGCTTGCGTAATGCAGGCTTTGAGGTTATCAGCGGCGGCAGCGGCGAAATAATTGCCAATACTGTTGTTGTTTCTACAACTAATAACGGTGCTGTTGTCAATCGTCTTTCCAACGTTCCCTTTGCGCACCAGATGCGCATCAGCCGTGACGGTGCTGCAGACTGCGATGGCGTAATTATGCTGGGCTCAGACTTCAAATAAGCTGTAAGCGGCCGCAGGTTTGATACTGCGGGCTATGATAATCAATAATGTAATTGTCCACGAATCAGAAGACTTGCCTGAGGTTCGTGGACAATTTAGTCAGCTAACGTAAAAAAATTTACAAAAAACTCTTGCATTTTGTATACAAAGATGGTATACTAAGAGTATCAAAACAGCCCCTCATTTGGCCCTTCTTCGTAAGGGCTTTTTTTTTTGCCATTTTTAGAAATTTAGTATTTAATTTTGGAAATATTGTCAGTTAGCTATAGTCAATGTAGCAATAGTTTTCAGAATATGGTACAATATAATATAATATGGGAGAAGAACGGATATAACTTATATAGAGAATATTCATAATTAACAGGAGGCTTATATGCACGATGAAATACATGTTGTCGTAGATAGTATTTCGGCAGCAGACGAAACAGCTTTGAAGGATGATCCACGTTGCCACATTCTGCGTTTGATTATCCGTCACGGAGATTTGGAATGGCAGGATGGGGAACGTTCGCTGGCAGAATTGTTCGGTATGGTAGACGCAACTGGCAAACTGCCGATTACTTCTCAGCCGCCTATCGGTGTTGTAGTGGAGCTTTTCACTAAGCTTGCTCAGGAAGGCAAAAAAGTTATTATGCTGACAGTAGATAGCGTGCTCAGCGGTACCTATCAGACCGCCTGCGTTGCTGCACGTCAGGTAATGGATGATATAAAGGGCGCGGATATCCGTGTAATCGACAGCAAGACTGCTGCCTGCCCTATCAGCGGTATTGCGATGGAAGTACTGAAGCATACAGCTGAAGGCATGGATATCGACGAGGCCGAAAAAATGGCGCGTGAGATGGTTGCGCGTACAGAAACATTTTTCAGTGTAAATACATTAGACTATTTGCAAAAGGGTGGACGCATTGGCGCAGTTGGCGCTTTGATAGGAAGTATTTTTGGTATTCGCCCTATTGTGCACTTAGATAAAGAGGGCAGACTGGAAGTTGCGGACAAGTGCCGTACCCGTAAAAAGGTTATGAAGCGCATGGTCGAGATGGCTGCTGAAAAGGCACCCATTGAAGCAATTTTCGTCGCTCATGCAGAGGCTTTGGCAGATGCAGAGGATTTGAAACAGCAGTTGCAGGGATTGTTCCCGAATGTACCGACTATGCTTACAGGTATCGGCACCGTTTTGGCTGCTCATCTCGGACCCGGTGCTATCGGTGTATTTGTCCGTCGCAAAGCCTGAAAGGAAAGGTGTGGGGTTTAGATGAATAATAGCAAGGTAATTACCGGCAAGCAGCTGAAGGATATGCTGCTGGGTGCTTACCATAGCTTTGAAAAGAATTTTGAAGCTATTAATGATTTAAATGTATTTCCGGTACCGGATGGCGATACCGGTACTAATATGATGCATACTATGGCGTCCGTGGCGAAGGCTATCAGCGCAATGAGCGATGAAGCTGAGGCCGGCGAAATCGGTGCCGCAGCTGCCCGCAGCGCTATTATGGGCGCACGCGGCAATTCCGGCGTAATTTTGTCGCAGCTGCTGCGCGGTATCGGCAAGGGTGTTGCCGGTAAAAAGACGTTGAACAATACAGAAATAGGCAAGGCCTTCCAGTTTGGTATTTTATATGCTTACCGCAGTGTATCCAAACCGGTAGAAGGCACTATTCTGACGGTAGCTCGTGGTATGGCCAAGGGTGCTTATAATGCTGTTCGCGGTAATGTAAGCCTGGAGGAAGTACTGCTGGAGGCTATCAGCAGCGGCAAGGAAGAGCTTGCAAGAACTCCGGAGCTGTTGCCTGCATTGAAGGCAGCCGGTGTTGTTGATGCCGGCGGTCAGGGCCTGATTGTCTTTTTCGAGGGCTGTCTGGCAGGCCTGCGCGGTCAGGATTGCGAAGTGTTGCCTGTTACACCGCGTGCCAAGGTACAGATTCAAAAGGGCGAGCCGCTTGATTTGGAATATCCTTATTGCACCGAATTTATCGTCAAGGATGCTGATGTTGATAAGCAGACTGTCAGCAAGGCCTTAGAGGGCATGGGCAATTCTATGATTGTAGCAGTGGTAGAGGATATTGTAAAAGTGCATATCCATACTAAGCATCCCGGTGATGCGCTCAACATGGCGCAGACTTGGGGAACACTGCATGATATCAAAATAGAAAATATGCGTGACCAGCACGAAAACCGTCTCTTTACTGCCGAGGATATTCAACCGGTAAAGCATGGCGTGGGTGTGCTTACTGTTGCAGCCGGTGACGGCATTGCCAAAATTATGCATGGAATGGGCGCTGCCGAGATTATCAGCGGCGGTCAGAGTATGAATCCTCCGGTTGAAGAGTTTGTCAATGCTATTGAAAACGGTACCTGCGAGCAGTACATTATTCTGCCGAACAATAAGAATATTGTTTTGGCGGCTGAGCAGGTGCGTAAGCTGCTGGGTAATTCCAAGGTAGCCTATGTTCCTACTACCAATATGGCACAGGGTTTGTCCGCACTGCTGCATTTTGATGCAACACGCAGCATGGATGAAAACACTGTTATTATGACTAAGGAAGCCAAGGAAACAGCTAGTGGCAGCATTACCGTAGCTGTACGCGACAGCGTAGTAAACGGTATTGCTATCCATGAGGGCGATTATCTTGGTATCTTAAATGACAAAATTGTTTGCAACGGCAGCAGTATGGAGGAAGTGCTGCAGAAGATGCTGACAGATGGGGATTATGAACTGATCAGCTTATATTATGGTACCGATGTAACCGAAGAGCAGGCTGAAAAGCTGGCAGCTGAAGTGGAAGAGCTGAATGATGAATGGGAGGTTGAAACCTTTTACGGCGGACAACCGCTGTATCCGATTCTGTTGGCAATGGAGTGATGAATATGCTTACAAGTCAGGAATTAACCAACCTGTTGCGCGAGCGTGGCTATAAGGTCACCCCTCAAAGACTTGCTGTATATGAAGCCTTGGCTGATGAAACATGGCATCCGAATGCAGAGATGCTGTTTAATAAGCTGCAGCCGAAGTTTCCTGCTATGAGCTTTGCTACGGTGTATAAAACCGTAGAAATTCTGCATGATATCAACGTTATTCAGATTCTGAATACAGGAGAGGACAGCTTCCGTTATGATGCCGATATCAGCGAGCATTATCATCTGCGCTGCTTGAAATGCGGTGCGGTAGACGATGCACTGATGGATGACGGCGTTAAGCTGCAGCTGACACAGGATGTAGAGAAGCAGAGCGGTTATACTATCAGACGCCGTCAGTTCTATTTCTTTGGTCTGTGTCCGAAGTGCTCCACGATGCATTAAACTATAAAGAAGTGTACCGATTCTCTAGCTGATTGGTACACTTTTCTTTATATATTGAGTAATTATGTCAGATTTTTGTAGCGTTATTTTTACCAAAATGCCACAATAGCAGTTTGTGAATTTGCTATAATAAAGATGTTATATTGATAGGAGTGAAGGCGTTGTGCTAAACGACTTTCAGATTGTGATGCTGGCCAGCGGCAGCAAGGGGAATGCCGCTTTGATAAGCACAGCAAAGCAACGCTTTTTGGTTGATATAGGTATCAGCTGCAGAGCGTTGACAACGAGAATGAAGAAAATAGGCGTCAGCGTAAACGAGCTGGACGGCGTGTTTATTACACATGAGCATGTCGATCATGTCCGTGGGCTGGCAACCTTTTTAAAAAATTATCAGGTGCCTGTATATAGCAGTGCGCTTACCTGGCGTGCAATATTAGCCAAGGACAGCAGTCTGGTGCGCCAAAACTGCCGTCTTATTGACAATAACCGTCTGCTTTGCGGTGATCTGGAGGTGCAGAGCTTCAGCATACCGCATGATGCCGTTGACCCGCACGGATATACCTTTACGAGCCGCAGCAACGGCTCTAAGTGTACATATCTTACGGATGCGGGCTTTGTGACCGATACCATCCGTGAGGCGGTTGCCGGCAGCAGTGCTTTGGTGCTCGAAGCCAATCATGATGTGGAAATGCTGAAAAACGGTCCTTATCCGCGTCATCTGAAGCAGCGTATTTTAAGTACGCTGGGACATTTATCCAATGATACCGCCGGACATTTTCTGACGGAGCTCGAGCGTCTGCCGGAGCATATCGTGCTGGCGCACCTGAGCGAGCACAATAACCTGCCGCAGCTGGCGCAGGATACGGTGCAGAATATTTTACAAGATAATAACCGCCTGCAGGAAACAGAGCTTTTTGTAGCTGCCCAGAACAGGGTAGTGGCAGACAGTCCGCTGCCGGCAGTCTTAGATTTAAAATAAGGAGTGGATACAGATGAACAAGAGTATCTGGAAAAAATCGGCCAATATTTTTGTCTGTGGCCTTTTAGGTGCGGCAATTCTGGTTGCCGGCTGCGGCGACAATAAAACATCTGCCGCAGTGCATGATAAGCCTGCTGCCAAGACTGAGCAGCAGCTGAGCGCAGCGCGCAATACACCGATTGTAGCTGCCGCCAAGAAGGTTGGTCCTGCTGTCGTAGGTATTACCAACAAGGCGTATGTGCGTGACTTCTTCAACCGCACGCAGCTGATGGAGCGTGGTACAGGCAGCGGCGTTATTTATGACAAGGCCGGCTATATTGCAACCAACAACCACGTAGTTGAGGGTGCATCGGAAATCATCGTCAGCCTGCCTGACGGACGTACCGTTAAAGGCAAGGTTCTGGGTGCCGATGCTGTAACCGATTTGGCTGTAGTAAAAATTGATGCGGATAACCTTACCGTTGCCACCTTTGGTGACAGCGATACACTGCAGGTCGGAGAACCGGCAATTGCTATCGGCAACCCGCTGGGACTGGAATTTCGCGGCAGTGTAACCGCAGGCGTTATCAGTGCATTGAACCGTAGCATTGAAGTAGGCGAGCGTAAGTTTAACCTGATTCAGACTGATGCGGCAATCAACCCCGGTAACAGTGGCGGTGCATTGGTAAATGCTGACGGCGAGGTAGTAGGCATCAACAGTGCCAAGGTTGCTGTAAGCGGTGTTGAAGGCATTGGCTTTGCTATTCCTATCAACACAGCTAAACCGATTCTGCAGGAGCTGGCAGAACGCGGACGCATTGCAAGACCTTATTTGGGCGCTTCGCTGATGGATCAGGAAGTTGCTGACCGCTATGGTTTTGAAATCAACCTGCACGGCGGTATCTTCCTCGTTAAGGTTGTTCCCGGCAGTCCGGCAGCAAAAGCTGATATCCGCCCCGGCGATATTATCCTGAGCTTTAACGGCAACAAGGTAAAGACAGCGCTTGACCTGCGCACTGCTCTGTCTAAATGCAAGGTAGGCGACAGAGCCGAAGTAACTATTATGCGTAACGGTCAAAGAGAAAGCAGAACTGTGGTATTGGAAGAGGTTCCGAAGGATTACGGCAATTGAAGATAACGATAGCCTGTGTAGGCAAAATTAAAGAAAAATATCTTACTGCGGGGATAGAGGAATTCAGCAAAAGGCTGACGCCCTTCTGCAAGCTGGAAACGCTGGCAATTAATGAAGAGCGAATGCCGGACAATCCTTCCCCGGCAGAAAAGCAGCAGGTGCTGGAGCGTGAAACGCAGCGCCTGCTGGCAATTATCCCGGCAAATTCCTATGTGATTTTGCTGGATGTCATCGGCAAGCAGCTGAGCAGCCCGGAGCTGGCGGCAAAGCTCGACGAGCTGGCGCTTGCCGGCAACAGCCATATCACCTTCGTGATTGGCGGTGCCTTTGGCTATACTGATGCGTTGCGTAAGCGTGCCGATTTGGCGCTGAGCTTTTCTAAAATGACCTTTACGCATCAGATGATACGTTTATTGCTGATTGAACAGATTTACCGTGCTTTTAAAATCAGCCGAGGCGAAAAGTATCATTGGTAAGATAAGCTGAATAAGCAATAAAAAAGAGTCGTGCGAAGGCACGGCTCTTTTTCGTTGCAACAGAAATGAAACGTAAAAATTTGCGTTTCATTTGCGTATTGGTTTTGAAACGAAAAATGAAATGAAAATGGAACGAAAATAAAACGTAAAAAAATACGTTGCACTTACTGCTGAGTTCTGCTACAATTTGTTTAATAGTGATAGGAGGCGTAACAGATGAAAGAAACTAAAAGCCTGGAATTTAAGTCTGAGGTCACCAATACATTTCTGAAAACAGTCAGTGCTTATGCTAATTATGGCACTGGAGAAATTTTATTTGGCGTAATGGATGACGGAACTCCTTGCGGTATAAATAATCCTGAAAAGGTATGCCTTGATTTAGAAAATCGTATCAATGACAGCATTTCACCAAAGCCTGATTTTACACTGAGAATTAATTCTCAAAATAATACTATAGCTTTAAAGGTTTCTGAAGGTTTGGACAAACCGTATTTGTACAAGGGAAAGGCCTATAAACGTAATGATACTTCTACCATAGAGGTTGATAGAGGGGAATTGAATCGTTTGACTTTACTTGGTACGGGAAAATATTATGATGAACTTCCTGCTGGAAATAGCGAATTAAAATTTACTATTTTAGAAAAGGAATTGCAGGCTAAGCTTGGCATTAAGAAGCTGACAAAAGATATATGCAGAACCTTGAATTTATATTACAGCAAGGACAGATTCAACAATGCCGGAGAACTTTTGGCAGATACTAACAGTTTCCCGGGCATTGATATTGCTAAATTTGGTAGCAGTAATGATGTGATTTTAGATAGGGAGCTCATTAAGAATGTATCAGTTATTGAGCAATTTGCTAAGGCGATAAAGCTATTCAGGCGTTATTACGTATATGAACAGATAAAGGGCGCTGAACGAATTACTAAGGAACAGATTCCTGAAAAGGCATTTCGTGAGGCATTAGCTAATGCTTTAGTACATCGCACTTGGGATATCAATGCTAATATAAGAGTATTGATGTATACTGATAAAATAGAAATAGTTTCTCCTGGTGGCTTACCATTAGGTGTTAGCAAGGAAGAATATTTGAAGGGGTATGTATCTGTTTTACGTAATCCTACTTTAGGCAATGTGTTCTTCAGATTAAAATATGTAGAAATCTTTGGTACAGGAGTGCGTAGAATTTTAGAAGCATACAGGAACGCTGACGTAAAACCGAATTTTGCTATAAGTGACAATGCTGTAATGGTTACTTTGCCTAGCGTGGAGTATCAACTTCCGCTTGATGTGGATGAGCAAGCAGTTTTAGAAGTCTTTGCCGCTAATTTAGTTTTGGCAAGCTCTGATATTTCAGCTATAACAGGCTTTAGTAGAGGTAAGACTATCAGATTGTTGAACAGCTTAGTGGAGAAAAATAAGCTTGTTAAAAGTGGCAAGGGTAGGGGTACAAAATATTCCTTAACCTAAAAATTCATTATAAGAAATTAGAGCCATGCATAATTTGCACGGCTCTTTCACGTTGCATTAGAAATGAAACGTAAAAATTTGCGTTTCATTTGCGTATTGGTTTTGAAACGGAAATAAAGAAAAAGTGCAACGTAAATTTTACGCTACACTTTTCTACTTTCTCTTATGCATTTGGGGCGATGTATAAGCTTAGAAGTTATCCATATGTACTTCAAAGAAACCTTGCGGATGAGCGCAGACAGGGCAAACTTCCGGAGCGCTGGGGCCGACTACAATATGACCACAGTTGCGGCATTCCCAAATGGTCAGGCCGCTGTCTTTGCTGAAAACCTTCATTTCTTCGATGTTTTGTAAGAGTTTACGATAGCGTTCTTCATGACGTTTTTCGATAGCTGCAACACCGCGCATTTTTGCTGCGATTTCAGGGAAACCTTCTTCCTCAGCTTCTTGTGCCATTTTTACATACATATCGGTCCATTCATGGTTTTCGCCTTCAGCTGCTGCTAAAAGGTTAGCTGCAGTATCGCCTAACTGGTCTAATTCCTTGAACCACATATAAGCGTGAGCTTTTTCATTATTAGCGGTTTTCTCAAATAATTCAGCGATTTGATCATAGCCTGCTTTGCGGGCTACAATACCAAACCAGGTGTATTTGTTGCGTGCCATGGATTCGCCAGCAAATGCCTCCAACAGGTTCTTTTCGGTTTTGGTGCCTTTTAATGATTTCATATTATTCCTCCTTACTTCTGGCAAACTTATTTTAGAGCGGTATAAAAATATTGTTTCGCTTTATATCTGCCTGTTTATATTCTATCATATAGAGTCAGTGTTAACAATGTATATATAAAGAAAATATTAATCATGCTTAAAAAGGTTTTACTGACAACTGGTAAAATTATTACTCATTCAGAACGAGTATAATAAAAGAGCATCAGTTGCTACAATTATTGTAGCAACTGATGCTTTTAATTTGCAGGGTATTATACGATTGTGCCGCCGCCGACAACTACGTCACCGTCATACATAACAACGGACTGACCTTTGGTAATAGCGCGCTGAGGCTCGTCGAAAACGAGCTGCAGCGTATCTGCGTCAGGCTGGGTAACAGTTGCCCACTGCTCCTGCTGATGGTAGCGGATGCGAGCTTTCACGCGACGCGGTTCGGTAATAGCATCGCAGTCGATAAGGTTGATGTTCTTGGCTGTAACGTTTTTGGTAAACAGTCCCTCGTTTGTTGTTAGGATAACTGCGTTGTTCTTGGTGTCAATCTCTTTAACGTACATAGGCTGCGGCAGCGCCAAGCCCAGGCCTTTGCGCTGGCCTACGGTGTAATGGATAATACCCTTGTGTCTGCCAAGCACGTTGCCTGCCTCGTCTACGAAGTTGCCGGGCTTAAATTTTCTGCCCAGGCGTGTTTCGATAAAATCAGCGTAGGTGCCGGTCTGGATAAAGCAGATATCCTGACTGTCATGCTTTTGAGCGTTGACGAAGCCATGCTTTTCGGCGATTTCGCGTACCTGTGTCTTATGCAGGCCGCCGAGTGGGAACATAGCGTGTGCCAGCTGCACCTGCGTGAGGGAATAAAGCACGTAGCTTTGGTCCTTCAAAGGATCAACTGCCTTACGCAACAGGTAACGGCCTTTGGCTTCATCATAGCTGATTTGCGCATAGTGGCCGGTGACAACATAGTCACAGCCAAGCTCCTGTGCGCGCACGAAAAGTTGGTCGAATTTCAGATAACGGTTGCAGTCAATGCAGGGGTTAGGTGTTCTGCCGTTAACGTAAGCGTCAACAAAGCGGTCGATAACGTCGCGTTCAAAGCGGTCGGCAAAGTTGAAAACGTAGTAAGGCATACCGAGGCTGGTAGCTACGCTGCGGGCATCTGCTACATCGTCGATAGAGCAGCAGCTGTTGGCTTTGGAAACGCCGATATCCTCGTTGGCAAAAAGCTTCATGGTTACGCCGGTGCATTCGTAGCCCTGCTCCAGCATCATCAATGCGGAAACGCTGGAATCAACGCCGCCGCTCATAGCGATTAGTGCTTTCTTGTTCATAAATTTTCTCCTTTTGATTTATCTATAGTGCGGCGTACATCGCCTCTGTCGGTTACTATGTTATAGCCTGCCGTTTTTACGCGTGCTTCCAGGCAACCGCGGCATTGGGCTGCTTCCTCGCCGGTACAGATTTTATTGGCGTACAGCTCGTATTTTTTGCGTACTCCTACAGGCGAAAGGTTAGGCATTACGACATTGCCGCCGGCCTGCAGTCCCAGCTCGCGTCCGTTGGGATGGATGGTGCCAAGCGCTGTTGTCGATGGCAGCAGCACGTAAGGGAAGAGCAGTCGCAGGATAGACAGCAGGCGCAGCGTCTGCTCCAGTGTACCGCTTGCCATATCCTTAAACGGTGTGTGTTCATGCGTAATGTAAGGACCTATGCCTATCATATCAGGCTGCAGCTTTTGCAGAAAGCGCAGGTCGCTGACAAGGTTTTGCGGTGTCTGGTAGGGTGAACCGACCATGAAGCCGGAACCAACCTGATAACCGATTTCCTTGAGGTCGAACAGGCAGCGCTTGCGGTTTTCCAAGCTCATGCTGGCAGGATGCAGCTTGGCGTAATGCTCCGCATCCGCTGTTTCGTGGCGCAGCAGATAACGGTTGGCGCCTGCATCGAAGTATGCCTGATAGCTGGCACGGCTTTTTTCGCCAATGGACAGCGTAATAGCGCAGTCGGGATGCTGCTTGCGGATGGCGCTGACGATAGCGCAGATTTTGTCATCCGTATAATACGCATCCTCGCCACCCTGCAGCACGAAGGTACGGAAGCCAAGCCTATAGCCTTCGGCGCAGCAGGCAAGGATTTCCTCCTGCGTCAGACGGTAGCGCTCCGCAAGACTGTTGCCGGCGCGGATACCGCAGTAGTAGCAGTTGTTTTTGCAGTAATTGGTGAATTCAATCAGTCCGCGGATATAGACTTTGTCGCCGTAATATTGACGGCGGAGTTTATCCGCTTCGCAGGCGAGCAGCTTGTTGATGTCAGGTTCGGTGCTTGTTATCAGCGTCAACAGCTCTGCGTCGCTCAGATTGTGCTCACAGGCGAGCTTTTTTATTAAATTGGCAGCTGTTGACAGCATAGTTTTACCTCCGTAAGCGGTTTACCGCTTCTGTGACTTTATTGATGATTATCAGGACTTCGTCCATAGTATTGTATTCGCACAGTGAAAAGCGCAGAGCGCTTTGAGCCATCTCGTGGCTCAGGCCGAGGGCGAGCAGTACATGGCTGGGTTCGAGCGAGCCTGCGGAGCAGGCGGAGCCGGACGAGCAGCAGATACCTTCGTTGGAAAGCAGTGAAAGCAGTGCTTCGCCGTTTACTCCTCGGAAGCTGTAGTTGACAGTACCGGGAAGGCAATGCTCACGGCTGCCGTTAAAGCTTGCGCCGTCAATTTTATCTAACCCGTTGCGCAAAGCATCGCGTAAGCCGGTGATATAAGCGGTGTTGGCCTGCATATTTTTCTGTGCGTCCTTAAGCGCTGCGGCAAGTCCGATGATGCCGGGAAGATTTTCCGTACCGGCACGTTTGCCGCGCTCCTGACCTCCGCCACGGATAAGGCTTGTAAGCTGGATATTGCTATTGGCAAATAAAAGGCCGATGCCCTTCGGTCCATGGAATTTGTGTGCGGAAAGCGAAAGCATATCGATGTTATCGCGTTGTACGTCGATAGCAAGATGGCCTGCGGCCTGCACAGCGTCAGTATGGAAAAGTATACCGCACTTGCGGCAGAGAGCACCGATTTCGCGTATAGGCTGGATGGCACCGGTTTCATTGTTGGCGTACATGACGGAAACAAGGCAGGTGTGATCTGTAATAGCTTCTGCTACCTGCGTGGCGGTGACGATGCCGTCAGCCTGCGGACGCAGCAGCGTCACTGTAAAGCCTTGTTCCTCCAGCGCTTCGAGCGTGTGCAAAATAGCGTGATGCTCCATAGCGGTGGAAATGATATGGCATTTGCCATGCTTCTTGCCGAGGGCCGCAGCGCTGATAAGCGCCTGGTTATCTGCTTCGCTGCCGCCGGAGGTAAAGAAAACTTCCTTCGGCGCACAGTTCAGTACCTGTGCTGCCTGCTGCCGTGCGCTAAACAAAGCTGCTGTACTGCGCTGACCTAAAAGGTGCACGCTGGAAGCATTGGCATATATTTCCTGAAGATAGGGCAGCATTGCCTTGACGGCAACGTCGCTCATTTTAGTTGTTGCTGCATTATCTGCATAGATAAATTGCTTTTCCATAATAGTAAAACATTCTCCTTCAATAGCGGAAATCCTGCTTTTACTTTTATATTATACGCTTACCGGCGTGAGATTTACAGAGTCAGCGTCTTTTTGCGGCGTATTTTGAGTAAAATTTAATTCCTACTGTATTAATATGTTTCATATGGTACATTACAGACCTTTTTTTGTCAAGAGAAGAAAATTTTAATTCTTTTTGTTGACAGTAAGTAAAAAAACAGTATAATAATACCTATAAATCATCTATGATTACTAGAGATTACAAACAGAGGAAATGAGGGATTTTACCAATGAGGAGTTTGCATTTTAATACACGATGTTGACTTTGGTTACCTGTTGATATAGAGCAAAAACTAAACGAAGAAAATTATTGATATAGAAAGATAAAGGAGCGATTTATTATGGCAATTTATACTAGCATTACTGATTTGATTGGCGGCACTCCGCTGCTGGAGCTGAAAAACTACGAAGCTGAAAACAAGCTGGAAGCAAAGATTCTGGGCAAGCTGGAATACTTCAATCCCGCCGGCAGCGTCAAAGATAGAATTGCTAAAGCAATGATTGATGATGCAGAGGCTAAGGGTGTTCTTAAGCCGGGGGCTACTATTATTGAGCCCACCAGCGGCAACACCGGTATCGGTCTGGCATCCGTAGCTGCTGCCCGCGGTTACAAAATTATTTTGACTATGCCTGAAACCATGAGCGTTGAACGCCGCAATCTGCTGAAGGCTTATGGCGCACAGCTTGTGCTGACTGACGGTGCTAAGGGTATGAAAGGTGCGATTGCTAAAGCGCAGGAGCTGGCAGAAAGCACTCCGAACAGCTTTATCCCCAGCCAGTTCACCAATCCTGCTAACCCGGCAACCCACAGAGCATCCACCGGTCCGGAAATCTGGAAGGATACCGAAGGCAAGGTTGATATCTTTGTTGCCGGTGTAGGTACAGGCGGTACTCTTTCCGGTGTAGGCGGATATCTGAAATCCCAAAATCCCAATGTTAAGGTTGTTGCTGTAGAGCCTGCAGGTTCTCCGGTACTTTCCAAAGGTGTTGCCGGTCCGCATAAAATTCAGGGCATCGGCGCAGGCTTTGTACCTGACACCCTGGATACCAAGGTTTATGATGAAATCATCGCTGTTGAAAACGAGGATGCCTTCAAAACCGGTCGTGCTATTGCCCATAAGGAAGGCGTGCTGATAGGCATTTCCTCTGGTGCTGCTGTATATGCGGCAACTGTGCTGGCAAAACGCCCGGAAAACAAGGGCAAGGTTATCGTAGCGCTGCTGCCGGATACCGGTGAGCGTTATCTCTCCACTCCGTTATTTGCTGAATAAGCAGATAAAATACATATCACATCCCATTTCCTAACCCGAAGAAAGCAGTCTGCGCGGACTGCTTTCTTTTATTTAAAGCGCAAAAAAACCGCCGGCTTTCTGCAACCGGCGGTTAAGTATTAAATCGAATAATTATCAATGCTGCGAGCTTTATAATTGTCGAGAATATCCTGCAGAGTGATATTGTCCAGATAGTCTGCAATAACCTTGTTCAGGCCCTGCCATAGCGGTAAGGTAATGCATTCGTTGCGGCGTTCGCAGCCCACAGGGTTAAAGTCCAGACAAGCTACCGGTGTAAGGTTGCCTTCTGTCAGGCGCAGGATGCTGCCGACAGTATACTCACGCGGTGCGTTTACCAGACGGTAACCGCCCTGAAAGCCACGATTGGCTTGCAGGAAGTTTGATTTATTCAGAATAGGCACAATCTGTTCCAGATATTTTTTGGAAATGTTTTGTCTTGCCGCAATGTCCTTGAGGGCAACAAAGCCGTTCTGCTGATGCTCTGCCAGATCCAGCATCATGCGCAGGGCATAGCGTCCTTTAGTTGATATTTTCATTGATTCTCCACCTTTGAGTTAAACTCGGTAATTATCTATAAACCTACTTAAATTATATGCTATTATGGATAATAAGTCAAATCGAGGAGGCTGGGAGAGCGGAATAATAAGCAGCAGGCGGAAGTGTTTATGGATAGGGAGATTTTTATAAAGGGAATGTACAGCTTTTATCCACCAATCCACAAAAGTTATGCACACTGTGGATAACTTTTGTGAAAAACTGGGGATAAGTGGGAAATTATCGGGATAAATCCACCGGGAGAAGTGAATAACCTAATTTTAAAAAAATCATTTTTACATAGTACTTGCAAGTTATCTCAAATAGTGCTATAATCACTAGCTAATACATGAATGGGAGGAAATAGTTTTGGAACATAAAAACATTTATCAACTTGTTCTCGCAGGTGTACTGTGCGCTATAGGTTTGGTTGTGCCTATGGTTATGCCGAAGGTGATTATCGGACCGATGTCCTTTACTCTGGGTGCGCATGTGGCAATCTTTCTGGCAATGTTTATTTCGCCCAAGGTGGCAGCAGCTGTCTGCCTAGGTACAACGATGGGCTTTTTCGTAACCACGCCCCTGATTATCGCTGCGCGTGCAGCAACCCATATTATTTTCGCTCTGGTCGGTGCATTAATTATTAAACGCTATCCGAATATTATGGAGAGCTTTGTGGCCGGTATCGGTCTGAATCTGGGACTTGCTGTATTGCATGCTCTGGGTGAGGTGCTGGTAGTAGCGCCCTTCTTCTTCAGCGGTTATATGTTTACGCCGGAGCAGCTGTCCAATGGCTTTGTGATGAGCGTTATCGTGCTGGTGGGTGCCGGTACTGTGCTGCATTCGGTTATGGATTGCAGTATTTCCGTGCTGCTGTGGAAATTTGTCAGAGCGGCAGTGCCTTCTATAAAGCTGATTCGTGGCTAAGATGATATTTTAAAATTTAAAATTAAAAGCGTGCAGGCTTACGGCTGACTGATGTCAGCTTGTGCAAGCCTGCACGCTTATTTTTTATAATGCTTTAGCTGTTATTTTCTTGCTTTGGCAACCTCAGCGAAGGCAATTTCCGCAGCATCGATAGTCTTTTGCAAATCCTCGGGACTGTGAGCAACGGAAACAAAGTTTGTTTCGAACTGAGAAGGAGGCAGATAGATGCCTTGCTCCAGCATAGAGTGGAAGTAGATTTTGAAGGCTTCCAGATCGCTGGCTGCAGCGCTGTCAAAATCAGTTACCGGTTTATCGCTGAAGAAAACGGTGAACATGCTGCCGAGGCGATGAATCTGTACAGGTACACCGGCCTTAGCTGCTGCCTTTTCCAAGCCGCCGGTCAGAATAGCGCAAAGGCTTTCTGCGCGGTTGCAGAAATCGTTCTGTTCCATGTAGGTGAGTGCAGCAATGCCTGCGGCCATAGCCAGCGGGTTACCGCTTAAGGTACCTGCCTGATACATTGGGCCTGCAGGAGAAACCATCTGCATGATTTCGCGCTTGCCGCCGTAAGCAGCAACAGGCAGACCGCCGCCGATTACCTTGCCGAGGCAGGTGATATCGGGGTCGATGTCATAGAGGGACTGGCTGCCGCCCTGAGCGCTGCGGAAGCCGCTCATAACCTCATCACAGATGAGGAGAGCACCATACTTTTTAGTGATGGCACGCACGCCTTCCAGGAAGCCTTCGTGCGGAAGTACAAGGCCCATGTTGCCCGGAGTAGGTTCCATGATAACGCAGGCAATTTCTTCGCCGCGCTCGGCAAAAACCTTTTCCAGAGCAGGAAGATCGTTGAACGGTACGGTAATAGTGGTTGCTGCTACTGCCTTAGGTACGCCCGGGCTGTCGGGTACACCAAAGGTAGCTCCGCCGCTGCCGGCTTTAACAAGCAGGCTGTCATGGTGACCATGGTAACAGCCGATGAATTTAATGATGCAGTCACGGCCGGTGTAGGCACGTGCTAAGCGCAGAGCGCTCATGGTTGCTTCGGTACCGCTGTTGACCATGCGGACCATATCCATAGACGGAACGAGGTGGCAGATTAATTTTGCCAGCTCGGTTTCGGCAACAGTCGGAGCGCCGTAAGAGGTGCCCTTTTCAGCAGCAGCCTTGATAGCGTCGGTTACGCAGTCAGGCACATGGCCCATGAGCAGCGGACCGTAGGACATAACGTAGTCGATGTATTCGTTGCCGTCGATGTCATAGATTTTGCTGCCCTTGCCGCCGGAGATGAACGGCGGTACACCGCCGACACTGCGGAAGGAGCGCACGGGGCTGTTTACGCCGCCAGGGATATATTGGCGTGCTTCCTCAAAAGCAGCCTGAGATTTTGTATGTTCCATTGTTATATCTCCTTATTTGCCTTGCAGCCATTTTGCTACATCAAGCGCATGGTAGGTAATAATCATTTTGGCACCTGCACGCTTGAAGCCCAGCATGGTTTCCATAACGATACGTTTTTCGTCAATCCAGCCTTTTTCAGCTGCAGCTTTAACCATAGCGTATTCGCCGCTGACATTATAAACGCACAGCGGACGGTTAAAGGTTTCGTGTACACGTTGTACAACGTCGAGGAAGGCCAGAGCCGGTTTAACCATAACGATGTCTGCGCCTTCTTCAATATCCAGAGCAACCTCGCGCAGAGCCTCGTCACTGTTGGCGGGGTCCATCTGGTAGCCTTTGCGGTCGCCTGCGGACGGAGCAGAATCTGCTGCGGCGCGGAAGGGACCGTAGTATGCGGAAGCAAATTTTGCGGAATAAGCCATAATAGGAATATGGTTGAAGCCTGCTGCATCCAGTGCTTCGCGGATAGCCTTAACATAACCGTCCATCATGTTGGAAGGAGCAATCATGTCAGCACCGGCCTGAGCGTGGGAAACAGCAACCTTAGCCAGCAGCGGCAGAGTTTCATCGTTGTTGACGGTGCAGCCGTTTTGCAGCACGCCGCAATGACCATGCTCGGTGTATTCGCACAGGCAGACGTCGGTAATGATAACCAGTTCAGGATATTTTGCTTTAATCAGCTTGCAGGCCTGCTGTACAGGCTCGTTCATATCCCAGGCGCTGCTGCCGACAGCATCCTTGTAGGACGGTACGCCGAAGAGCAGGACAGCGGGAATACCCAGTTCAACAACCTCGTCAACACATTCCATAACACGGTCGAGGGACCAGTGGTAGTTGCCGGGCAGAGATTCGATTTCATGTTTAACGTTTTCGCCGGGAACGACGAAAAGCGGATAGATTAAGTCCTTTACGGAAACCTCGGTTTCACGGATCATTGCACGCAGATTTTCAGTAGCGCGTGTGCGGCGCGGACGGTATACAGGAAAACCGGTAATACTCATCTTGATACACTTCCTTATTTATTATAAAAATTTGTGATAGCGGTCATGAGGCCGTCGATTGTATATTCAGCGGCATTGATAGCCGGAGTATAGCCATGCTTTTTCAGGGTATCTGCGGTTACGGGGCCGATAGCAGCCAGAGCAGCCTTGTTCAGCAGTTCCTTCTTGTCGCCGAGAACATCGAGCAGATTGGCTACGGTGCTGCTGCTGGTGAAGGTTACGATGCTTGCTTCGCCGCTTTCGAGAGCTTCGATAAGCTCATCCTTGTTTTCGCAGTCGGCAACGGTTTCGTAAGCAGTTACGACGTCAACGATGGCGCCGATTTTGCGCAGAGATTCGGGCAATACTTCGCGTGCAACCTTAGCACGTGCCAGCAGAATTTTGTCACCGGCGGTAATTTCGCCTGCCAGTGCTTCAGCCAGCTCCTCTGCTTTGTAAGCGGAAGGAATGAGGTCGGCGGTGAGGCCGTGCTCTGCCAGGGCCTTGGCGGTGGCGCTGCCGATAGCGGCAAGCTTAACGTTAGCCAGGGCGCGTGCGTCCTTCTTAGCAGCGCCCAGACGCTCGAAGAAGTAATCTACGCCGTTAGCGCTGGTGAAGACAAGCCATTTGTAGTCATTGATATTGGCAATAGCGTTGTCCAGCGGAGCGTAATCTGCTGCCGGAACGATTTTGATAGCCGGAGCTTCGATAACCTTGGCACCCTGTGCTTCCAGCTTTTTGGTGAGAGCGCTGGCCTGTGCACGTGCGCGGGTAACGATAACAGTTTTGCCGAAGAGTGGTTTGTTATCGAACCATTGCAGCTGCTCACGCAGGCGTACAACCTCGCCGACGAGGAAGATAGCAGGCGGCTTCATGCTGGTTGCTTTAACGTCAGCGGCAGCTTTGCCAAGGGTAGTAATCAGTGTGCGCTGTTCGGGATGAGTGCCCCAGCGGATAACGGCAGCCGGGCAGTCGGCGCTGCGGCCGTTAGCGATGAGCTCGCGGCTGATTTTTTCAATATTTTCTACACCCATGAGGAAAACGAGAGTGTCAACAGAGGTTGCCAGACCCTTCCAATGGATGGTGGATTCGCCTTTAGTAGGATCCTCGTGACCGGTAATAACGGCAAAGGAGGTTGCTACATGACGATGGGTAACAGGGATACCGGCATATTCGGCAACAGCAATAGCACTGGTTACGCCGGGAACGAACTCAAACGGCAGGCCTGCTTCACGCAGTTCGATGGCTTCTTCGCCGCCGCGGCCGAATACAAAGGGGTCGCCGCCCTTCAAACGTGCTACAACCTTACCTTCGGCAGCCAGTTTTACCAACAGCTTGTTGATATCGGGCTGGCGCATGGTGTGATTGGCGCTGGCTTTGCCAACGTAAACCATTTCTGCGTCCTTGCGGGCGAAGGCCAGAATACGCGGATCTGCCAGACGGTCATAAACAACAGCGTCTGCAGTCTGCAGGCATTCCTTGGCCTTGAGTCCCAGAAGGCCCGGGTCGCCGGGGCCTGCACCGATTAAATATACTTTACCTTGTTTTGTCATGATGTCACTCTCCTTAAAGAATAGAGGCCAGAATTTCCTGACCGCCGGCAGCCAGCATTTTTTTGCCAAGCTGTTGACCGAGGCTGACAGCGTCATCAGCCTTGCCGTTTATTGTATCACGCAGAATAGTGCTGCCGTCTAAGGCAGCAATGATTGCTTCAATGCGAATGTTTTCACCTTCAACGTCGGCATGTACGCCGATAGGAACCTGACAGCCGCCTTCCAGTAAGCCCAAGAAGGCACGCTCGGCATCGGTAGCCTGTTTAGTGTTCAGGTCGTTTAAGAAGTTAAGCATTTCACGTACTTCTTTGTCTTCGGTACGCGCTTCGATTGCCAATGCTCCCTGGCCTACAGCCGGCAGGCAGACATCAGCAGAAATCAGGCTGGAGATACGGTCGCCGTGGCCAAGGCGCTCAAGACCTGCAGCGGCCAGAATAATAGCATCGTACAGTCCTTCATCCAGCTTACGCAGGCGGGTATCAACGTTGCCGCGCAGGTCGCGGATTTCCAAATCCGGACGCTTAACTAACAGCTGCGCCTTACGGCGCAGGCTGCTGGTGCCGACTACGGCACCGAGAGGCAGCTCTTCGAAGCTGCCATATTTGTTGCTGACAAAAGCATCGCCGACGTTGGCACGCTCGGTAATTGCTGTCAGGCACAGGCCTTCCGGCAGAACGGTAGGCATATCCTTCAGGCTATGCACTGCCAGATCAACAGTACCGTCTAAAAGATCCTCTTCAATTTCCTTGGTAAATAAACCCTTGCCGCCGATTTGCGCCAGGGGTACGTCTAAAATACGGTCGCCTTTGGTGACAATTTTTTTCAGTACAACCTCACATTCAGGATACTCCTTACGCAGTAAGGCTGCAATATGATTACTTTGCCAAAGCGCTAAAAGACTTTGTCTAGTCCCAATCGTCAATTTTGCTTTCATCACCAAACTCCTCTCCGGTTTCATTTAATAAAAATAAATCACACATCATTTTTTTATAGCGTTCTTCCTCAGAAGTACCTGCTACAGCATTCATAGCCTTCATAGGCTCGCGCAGAAATTTATGCTCCAGACGTTGGGTCATCAGGTCAATAATGCGCTTTTCATGGTCGGTAAGCTCCGGCATTTTAATAAAGGCCTTCTTCAAAACCTTCTGGCGCAGAAAATTCATTTTATCATGCAGCTGTACCATAACAGGGCGCATTGTGTAATAACGCAGACGCTCCTTGAGGGCATCAATCTCTTCGCTGATAATCTGTTCGGCAACGTGAGCTTCCTTTTCACGGAAGTTTTTATTGGTATCAACAACGCCTTCCAAATCGTCAATGTTATAAATGGTTACGCCGTCAACATCGGCAAGTCTTGGATCGACGTCACGCGGAACGGCAATATCAATCAGAATCAGCGGCCTGCCGTTGCGCTTGGGGAGCAGAGGTCCCAAATTTTCTACGGTAAGCACGTAATGCGGCGCACCGGTAGAAGTTATGATAATATCGGCATCAGCGGCATGCTCGAACATGGCACGGTAGGGAATAGCCGTACCGTGGAATTTGTCTGCCAGATCTTGCGCTCTTTCGTAGTGACGGTTGCTGACGCAAATAGTCTGCGCACCCTTGTCCAACAGATGCTGTGCGGTGAGCTCGCTCATATGACCGGCACCTACCACCAGAATCTGGGCCTTGCTCAGGTCACCTAAAATTTTGATGGCCAGGTCAACAGCGGCACTGGAAACGGATACACTGCTGTAAGCAATTTTTGTTTCGGTACGCACGCGCTTGCCGACGGCAATTGCCTTATTCATGATGGTATTGAGAATAGTATCTGTCATACCGTTATTGCGGGCAATCTGATACGCATTTTTTATTTGGCTGAGAATCTGGCCTTCACCGACAATCAGGGAGTCCAGACTGGAGGCTACACGGAACAGATGCTTGACGCAATTTGTTCCGTTAAGATTGTAAAAATAATCGCTTTGGTAATGTTCACCTGCTAAATGCTTGAGCAATGATTTGATAAAAGGAATTGCTTCATGCGGATTTTCGATAACCATGTACAGCTCTGTGCGGTTGCAGGTGGAAAGCAGCATGGCTTCGGGAATATTATCGTAATTGCGCAGGCGGCGCAGAATACTTGCCACCCTGTCATTGGAAAAATTGAAACGTTCACGGATCTCAACGGGGGCGGTCCTGTGATTGAGTCCTAAAACTGTTAACTGCATCTAATACCTTCTCCTTTGCTTGAGCAGCCTTACCTGCTATAACTAAATTTAGTAAATCCTGTGTCAAAACACTGCGCCAGAATTGCGTCCGCTCCTGCGGCGTACTTTCGATGTTTTTGACAGCTTCACGCTGCAGCAGCAGAAAGCTGTTGAAGTCAGCCAGCTCGGGTGTCAGAATGTGTTCCAACTGTTTTTTCAGCAGACGCGTAAAAGCAGGCATACCGCCTGTTGCCAACGCAATGGTAATATCACCTTCGCTGATAGCTGAGGGGACAGTGAAATTACTCAGCTCGGGTTCGGTAATATTATTGACGAGGCAGGGAGCAGCCTCTGAAATCTGCCTGTTTACAGCCTTATTATCTGTGGCGGCAATAACCACAAATGCATTCTGCAGATATTCCGGTTTGTAGTAATCCTTGATGAGCGTGCATCCATGCGCTGAGGCGAGCTTTTGCACCTCGTCACAGAAAAGCGGGGCAACAACTGTTACTTTAGCTTCGACAGCCAGCAGTGTTGCCAGTTTACGGGCAGCAACAGCACCGCCGCCGATGATTACGCAGTTTTTGCCTGCTACACGCAGCATAGCAGGATAATGAAAATTAGTTTTAATAAGCATATAATTAACCACCTATAGGAACGTGATAATGAGTGTCATTAAATATGTTTCCTAACCTTTATATAATATCATATCTGAAGCAATTTATAAAGATATTGAAGGCTTTTTAAGTGTGAAAAACATAAGAAAGTGCCTGAAATAAGAAGATTGGCGGAATGATTCCAAAAAACGCTGAAAATGTTCGTTGAAAACTAAAAACTCCCGCTGTAATCCGTTAAGATTGCTCAGCGGGAGCCTTATTAAGTCTTATTAATTTTTATTGGTTAATTATTTGCCGAAATATCTTTTCAGCAGGCCTGCGAAAGCTTTGCCGTGGCGAGCTTCGTCACGAGCCATTTCATGAACGGTGTCATGGATAGCATCCAGGTTCAGTGCTTTAGCACGTTTTGCCAGGTCGGTTTTGCCTGCGGTTGCACCGTTTTCAGCTTCTACACGCATTTCCAGGTTCTTTTTGGTGGAGTCGGTTACAACTTCGCCCAACAGTTCTGCAAATTTAGCAGCATGTTCAGCTTCTTCGAAAGCAGCTTTTTCCCAGTACAGGCCGATTTCCGGATAGCCTTCGCGGAAAGCTACGCGGCTCATTGCCAAATACATACCAACTTCGGAGCATTCGCCGTTGAAGTTAGCGCGCAGGTCAGCTTTGATATCTTCAGGAACGTCGGAAGCGATGCCTACAACGTGCTCAGCAGCCCAGCCCATTTCAGCAGCCATTTCCTGGAATTTGGAAGCGGGAGCGCCGCATTGCGGGCATTTTGCCGGAGCAGCTTCGCCTTCATATACATAACCACATACTTGACATACAAATTTTTTCATATTAGTTCCCTCCATGTTTTTATATTGCATTGCTTAATTATATTTTTGACTTGCACAGCTTGTGTGCCCTTGACACTTATATAATAACACAGGCCGGCACAATTGTCAATAATAATTATCCGTTAGTTTTTATTTTAATTTAGTTAGCTATAGCTGACAAATTAGAATTTGAGAGTTAAGCCCAGGTTAACACCTTTAGCCTTCATGTCGAGGTCTTCGCCGAAAGCATCATCAAATGTCTGATTATAGTAAGAAGCATTAACTTCCAGGTTGTTCAGAATAGGCTTGCTGATGCCGATTTCATAGCCGCTGTTTCTGTTGCCGTAGCCCACATTTCCCCAAACGGTGAAGAGTGCGGGAATATCATAGGCAGCCTGCAGACCTACCTGACCTGAGTTTTTGGTTTTACCGCCAAAGTCACCGGAGGTATCAGCGTTCAGATAACCTGCGTAAGCGGAAATACCAGGCAGAACTTTATACATAATATTGAATTGTTGGGCGCGGGTTTTGGCTTCGTCTGCTTTGTAATTATTCCATTTGTAGTTTAAAGCAGTTTTTTGGCCGATGCCGACAGTTGCGCCAAGATAGGTGCTGTTGGATTTGCTGAATTTATAGTTGTCACCTTTAAGACTGGATGGCAGAGTAATGCCTGCATCAATAGCAACCTTGCCTGCGTCATAATTCTTCAGCGGAGAAGCATAGGCGCTCAGGCTGCAGGTGGTTGCAAGGCAGATTGCTGCACCGAAAGCTAATAAAGCATGTGTGGATTTCATTTTGCATCGCTCCTTTTACAACATAATTTTGGTCTTAACTTAATTTTAGCATATAAAGACAGTTATGCAAGCAAAAAGCAGTGATGTGTTTATGACAAATGTGTTAAAAGTACTTGTAAAATCACGCGGAAAAGAGGATAATTATAATGTATATCTATCTATAAACAAGGGGATTTTATGAGCGCAGATTCTAAAGCTTCGAATAGCAAATTTTTAAAGGGAACCTTAATCCTTACGGCCTCCAGTATTGTGGTCAAGGTTATCGGTTCTCTGAACTGGATTATTTTATCACGTGTATTGGGTGGCGAAGGTATCGGCCTGTATCAGATGGGCTTTCCAATCTATCTGATGGCAATAACCGTATCAAGTGCCGGTGTACCGGTGGCAATATCTATTATTACCTCCGAAAAATTGGCGAATAAGGATTATCGCGGTGCCAAGCGAGTCTTTAATGTTTCGCTGCGAGTGCTGCTGTTGACGGGCCTTTTGTTTTCGTCCTCACTGTTTTTCGGTGCGGACTGGCTGGTTAATAACCATATCATCCGCGACAGCCGTGCGTATTATTCTATTATCGCTCTGGCACCGGCGGTTTTCTTTGTAACCTTTCTGGCAAGCTTCCGCGGTTATCTGCAGGGCTGGCAGATTATGACGCCGACGGCGGTCAGTGAGATTGTCGAGCAGCTGACACGTGTTATTACCATGCTCGTTTTTGCCGACCTCTTCATGCCGTACGGTCTGGCGTTTGCTGCAGGCGGTGCCAGCATGGGTGCCGGTGTAGGCGCGTTCTGTGCACTTTTGGTGCTGATGTGGTTCTATCGCCGTCTTAAGCAGCGTCTGCAAAAGGAAATGGCAGAGCAGGATGACAGTGCGCCGGTAGAAAGCGCCGGACATATCATCAAGCGTCTGCTGAAGCTGGCTTTGCCGGTTTCTCTGACCAGTCTGATGCTGCCGATAGGTGCCAACCTTGACCTTTTGATTGTGCCGCAGCGTCTGGAAGCAGCTGGCTTTAATATTCATCATGCGACTGAGCTGTTCGGTTATCTGACAGGTATGGCTGTACCGCTGGTTAATCTGGCAACAATTTTTACTGCAGCGATGACCATCAGTCTGGTGCCGTCAATTTCCGAATCTCGTGCGCTGAGCAGCTTTGATGCTATCCGTGATAAAATCCGTATTGCCTTCCGCGTAGCGATGATTATCACCTTCCCGTGCTTTATGGGCTTGTATTGTCTGGCGGAAAAGGTTGCGGCGCTTGTTTATAACGCTCCCGGTGCGGCACCTGCGATTCAGACGATGAGCATCGGTATTCTGTTTTTAGGTATGCATCAGATTAGTACAGGTATTCTGCAAGGCCTTGGCCGCACGGCAATCCCTGTAATCAATATGATTATTGCCTGCATTGTAAAAATCGTTATGAGCTGGTATCTTACTGCTGTGCCGGAGCTGGGCATCCGTGGTGCGTCGATGGCGACGGTAGCAGATTTTGCCGTGGCAGCGATTATCAATATGGGCTTTATTTACAAGCTGACAGGCTATAGCTTCTCTGTGGGCAGCATTATACGTCCCTGCTTTGCTTCCGGTGTTATGGGCGCTGCAATTTACGGCGTGCTGATGCTTACGGAAAGCATGGGTATGTGGTGTGTACTGTTTGCAATGGCGGCAGCTGTTCCTGTCTATGCATTGGCGCTGCTGGCCTGCGGTGGTCTGAATAAAGAGGATTTGGACAACGTGCCCTTTGTGGGACGCAGATTGTTGGCAGTCGGTCAACGCTTTGGTCTTTTCAAGTGAGGTAATTAAAATAATGGAGGAAAGGAAATGTGAGCTGCGCTTGCCAAACGGCAAGGTAGTAAATTTTTCGTATGCTAAGCTCAAGGCAGGCATTGCCGTTACTGCTCTGGTTCTTGTCGGAGCAGTCGGCACAGCCGGCTATTTATATCATCAGCTGTCAGATTATCGCAGCGAAGCAACCGATTATGCTGCCTATAAGCAAAATAAGGCCGAGCAGCAGACAAAGCTGCAGAAGCTGTTGCAGGATAACGAAAGAATGCTGCGCGATATGGCCGAAATTTCCAATCTGGAGAAAAAGCTGCGCCGTGCTGTTATCCGTGATGTAGACAGCAGCAAGCTGGGCGAAGGTACCAGTATGGTTGATTCGACAGCGGCAAAGGAAACGTCTGCCAATACTTCTTATACAGGCAAGGGCGGGCCTGCTAAAATGGATATCAACGGTACCATGGCGGTGCTGACAGCGCAAAATGCCAATATCAAAAAGATGCTTGATAGTACCAAAAAATCTGTCAGCGAGCTCTTAAGTGAGGTTGAAGGCTCCGGTGGCGGCATGGCGTCCTTCCCAGATAAATGGCCGACCGACGGCGGCACTATCAGCAGTAATTACGGTGTGCGTACCGGTCCGATTGAGGGTGGGTATGATTGGCATCCCGGTTTGGATATAGCAGTTGATTTCGGCGCACCGGTTTATGCTACGGCTGCAGGTACGATTGAACAGGCAGGCTGGAACGGTGGCTACGGGCGCTATGTACGTATAAATCATGGTAATGGCTACGAAACAGCCTATGGCCACATGAGCGGCATTGCCGTTGCTGCAGGGCAGAAGGTAATCAAAGGCGAGATTATCGGCTTTGTCGGCAGTACAGGCTATAGTACCGGTCCGCATGTACATTATGAGGTATTGGCGGATGGGCAGAATATTGATCCGTTCTATGTGCTGAAAAATAAATAAAGACTGCGGTATATCAATATAAGCGGTAAAACAGTTCAGTGCTAAGCTGACCGTTAAAATTAAAAATAGATTTTGCAAGCCACTATGACAAATTTGTTGTAGTGGTTTTTTGTATGCGCTTTTCAGAATTTATGAGGGGATACGTATTTAGTGTAAAAAATACGTAAAACATTCGTCAGAGAGCTATTATTGCTTTACAGCAGGAAATGCAGGTGTTATCATTATCTTAATATTATAAATAATTACAGGCGAGGAGGTCCGCATTATGTCCATCAGAGAAATTTCCTTCCCTTCTGCCAACGGCAGAGATACCATCAAGGCCTGGTCCTACAGTCCTTTAGGCAAACCGAAAGCTATTGTACAGCTGATTCACGGCTACGGTGAGCATTCACGCCGCTATCTGCATATGATTAGCAAGCTCAATGAAGCAGGCTTTGTAGTGTTTGCTGATGACCATCTCGGTCACGGTAAAACAGGCTATGACGGAGGCACCCTGGGTGATCCGCATTCCGGCGGCTATATGACCTATCTGAAGGATGAAAAGGCTTTGCATGATATTGCTAAAGAGGCTTATCCCGAGCTGCCGTATTTCGTTTTTGGCCACAGCTGGGGCTCTATGCTGGTGCGTGCTTATGCGTCAATCTACGGTGAGGATATCAAAGGTATGATGCTGTGCGGTGTCTGCTCGCAGTGGCGGGGCTGCGAGGATGCCTATGTTAATGCAGAATTCAAGGCTGCCTATGAGGCAGATCCGTATCAGCCATGCGGCGTCTGGTTTGAGCGTGTTTTTTGCGGTATGACGGACAGAGTGGAAAATCCTAACGGTCCGGCAGACTGGATTGCAACGGATCCGCGCATTGTTGAGGACCATGCTGGCGATATGTTCAATACCTTTGATACTACGCTGGAGCTGTGCTATGATTTCGTGCAGCTGTATCATTATATTGAAAATGATGAGTGGGCTGCCAAGGTGCCGCAAAATATTCCCAGCTACTTGATTGCCGGTGACCAGGATCCCTGCGGCAATTACGGCGAGGGCTTGTATCATGTTGCCAATCTGCTGGCAAAAACAGGACACAAGGTTTCTGTAAAGCCGTATCCGGGCTTCCGTCATGAAATTCACAATGAGCTGTGCTTGCGCGATGAAGTAGAAGCAGGTCTGATTAAATTTATGGATGATTGCTTAGCTTAAAATAGTTATAAAGTAAAAGAGACTGCCGTAAGGCAGTCTCTTTTACTTTATAAGCTCCCAGATATCGCCAACGTTTTCCGCCAACAGCTTAGCGCCGTGCGCTTCCAGAAAGGCGCGTCCTCTGAAGCCCCAGCAGGCGCCGATGCAGGGCACGCCTGCATTGCGGGCGGTGTCGAGGTCGGTATCCGAATCACCGATATAGATAGTGCTTGCAGGCTCAGCCTTTAATTGCCGCATGATTGCCAGCAGCATATCTGGCGCAGGCTTTTTGGCGATGCCGGCGCGCTCGCCGCAGGCAGCGTCGAGCCGGCCGTCGAAGTATTGCTTAGCCAGCGCCTGTACGCCGTAATCCGCTTTGTTAGAAACAATGGCGGTGCGGCAGCCAGCAGCGCGCAGCTGCTGCAAAAGCTGCGGAACGCCGTCGTAGGGGCGGGTGTTGTCGGCGCAGTGCTGCTTATAGTATTTGTTGAAGCTGGCAAAGACCTTTTCCTGCAGCTCTGCCGGGGTGTCAGCCGGTACCGCACGCTCAATCAGCTTGCGGATGCCGTTGCCGACAAACCGGCGCACTTCGTCTGTGGTGCGCTGAGGCAGCTTGTGCTCTGCCAAAGCATGGTTGGTAGCGGCAGCTAAATCTGCCAATGTGTTGAGTAAGGTACCGTCAAGATCAAAAATAATGGTTGTATATTTCATGATTAATCTCCTTTTGAACTTCAGATTTTCTTCCTCGTCTATTGTAGCACAAATAAGGCAAATGCTTTATAATATTGTTATATTTTAAGTATGGAGGATAGAGCATGACTTATGATTACGCTCGCTTAGCGAAAATTAAGTGTTTTCTTTTTGATATGGACGGAACCATTAACCTGGGTAACGAACTGATTCCGGGTATGGAGGGCTTTTTTGATAAATTGAAGGCAGCAGGCAAGGAATATTATCTGCTGACAAATAATTCTTCCCGTAGCCACGAGCATTATGTGCAGAAAATGAACGGACTGGGCGTGCCTGTTACACGTGAGAACATCCTGATTTCGTCAGACGCACTGACCAACTGGATGCAGAAGAACAAGCCGGGCGCGAAGCTGTTTGTGCTGGGAACGCCGCAGCTGTTGGCAACAATTGAGGAAGCAGGTTTTACGCTGACGAATACGTTGGAGGAGGGTGCTGATTATGTAGTTGTCGGCTTTGACCAGACACTGACATACGACCGCCTTACTACCGCCTGCCGCCTGATTGACAAGGGTGTACCGTACGTTGCTACGCATCCTGATGTGCGCTGCCCGATTGAAGGCGGTGAATTCATTCCTGATACCGGTGCGATGCTGGAGCTGATTAAAACTGCTACCGGCAAAAAGCCACAGCTGATTTTCGGCAAGCCTTACAAGTATATGGTGGATGTGGTTTTGGACAAAACCGGTTATAAAAAAGAGGAAATTGCTATGGTGGGTGACCGCCTGGCAACTGATATTGCCTTTGGCCTGAACAATGATATTCTTTCTGTGATGGTGCTGACAGGTGAAGCAACCATGGAAGATGTGGAAAACGGTTCTATTAAGCCGGATATTATTTTACCGCATGCTAAGGAAATTCTGCAATATCTTGGTTAATAACGGATAAATATTTTGTCTTGATAATGAAAGGAGTATTGCTATGGCTGTTTTGGAGCAGACTGCTGTATTGACTGATGCTATTCGCCCGGTGCCTGCGAGTGAGCTGGAGGCGCGTCTTGAGAAGTTTCGCCGCCTGATGGATGAAATGCATCCCGGTTGGGAGATGGCTGCAGTCAATCATAAGGTTGCAATGTATTATTTCACGGGTACGATGCAGGAAGGCGTGCTGCTGATTCGTCCGCAGGATGCAATTTTCTGGGTGCGCCGCAACTATGAGCGTGCAGTAAACGAATCGCATTTCGGCGATATCCGTCCGATGCACAGCTTTCGTGAGGCTGCCGCTTATTATGGCAGTGCACCGCGCATTGTGTATGTAGAAACGAAAAAAGCTACCTTGGATTGGGAAAGAATGCTGCATAAGTATTTTGCCTTCGAAGAGGTTGGCTCCTTTGATGCTGTGCTTCAAGAACTGCGTCTGCGCAAGAGTGCTTATGAGCTGCAGCAGATGGAACGCTCCGGCGCTATTCACGAAACAGTGCTGGATGTTATTGCACCGAAGCTGATTCATGCAGGTATCAGCGAGGCTCAGCTTGCTATCGAGCTTTACAGCGAGATGGTGCAGCGCGGTTCGCACGGAACGGCGCGCTTTAACCAGTCCTTGGGCGAGGAGGTTGTCGGTCTGGCTTCCTTTGGCAAGAGCGGTTTAGTACGCACCGGCTTTGACGGCCCCGGCGGTACCGGCGGCACCTGTATAGCGGTGCAATCCATAGGCAATGCCTTCCGCAAGCTGAAGTCCGGTCGATTGGTGTATCTTGATGTTCCCTGCGGCTTTGACGGTTATCATACGGATAAGACTGTTGTGTATTATTTCGGTAGCCTGCAAAAGGATGAGCAATGCGCAAGACTGCTGACGGCGCAGGAGCGCTGCCTGGAGCTGGAGCAGGAGGTTGTGTCCATGATGGTTCCTGGTGAGCCGATTGAAAACCTGTATTTGCGCACTATGGAAAAGTTTGATAATGTTTATGGCGATGCGTTTATGAACGGCGGTAAATTCCTGGGGCACAGCATTGGTCTGGTGATGGACGAAGCCCCGGCTATAGCAAAGGGCTTTAAGCAGCCGCTGGAGCCCGGTATGACCTTTGCCGTAGAGCCTAAAATTGCTTTGCCGGGATTAGGTTTGGTAGGCACGGAAAACACCTATGTAGTTACGGAAAAGGGTGCACGTTCGCTGACGGGACGCTCGCACGCACTGCGTGAAATTGAATAGTCTGCTATAAGAATACGGTAAAACAAAAATGCTGTGGGCATAAAGCCTGCAGCATTTTTTGCAGTTGTGTCTTATTCAGCTAATTCTTTGGCGCATTCTACGAATTTTACTCCGGCAGCAGCCATTTCCTGCATAGCGCTTGCGATGGTTTCGGGAGCAATGCCGCGGCAGGCAGCTTTGTTCAGGATAACGTCGAAGCCTGCAGCCTTCAGCTGCAGTACAGTGTTTTTTACACAGTAATCGGTTGCCAGACCGCCGCAGATAACGGTGGTGATACCGTGGCAGCGCAGATATTCGATGGCACCGGTGGAAAGAGTGTCCTTCAAGTCATGGTAGCAGGCACCGTAGGGATGCTTATCTGCTTCAATGCCCTTAAATACCTGATAATCATAGGCAGCTTCATCGAGGCCGTCGATAAAGTCAAAGCCTTTGGTGCCGATAATGGCATGTGCCGGCCAACGGATATCAAGATCAGGATAGCCGCTGATGGGAGTGAGCGGAGCGTGCTCGGCGTCGCTGATCCAGAGCGCGCAACGGCTGTGCGCGTCGCGGGAAGCGAGGCGCAGGCTGGCGAACTGTGCCTGGGCGTTCAGCTCGGGAGCGATGGTGTCGCCTTCGGCAACCGGCAGCTCGTCGGGGCAGACTGGGGTGAAGGTGTTTTGGGCATCAATATCAAAGGAGGCAATGTATTTTTTTTCCGGTAATTGCATAGTGAACCCTGCTTTCTGTTTTAATTTAGACTTATTGTAGTATACCGCAGTGATTTTATCAATAGGGAAAATACTTTTGCTATCAGTATTGCAAGTGGTAACGATATTAATATAAAAGGTGGCAAAGTAGCCAGTGAAGCAGGAAAAGCCGACCTGGCTGCCGAAAATAATATAAATATCTCTAATGTAGAGTAGGTGAAATCATGTTAGGATTATTAGATATATATATTGAGCGTGATACTTTTCAAATCTCTGTATTAGTATATCATATTAACCCTATAGGCTTTGGCGAAGCTATGAAAGAATTGATAAACGTAAAAAACATGTCATATTTGAAAAAGTCGGTTGAAGACGCAATTGCTTTAAGCTTATCAGAGTATAAGAGAGATATAGAAAAGTGCAATTTTTTTAAACTTACAAAATATAAAACTTGGAATAAGTTCTTTAGTGCACATTATGTTATTGGAATAACATATGATGATGAAAAATTGTTATATAGAATAAGAATGCCTGAAAGAGATAAGAAAACTAAATCATTTGGTAATACTGTAAGTGGTTTTGAGTTTAAAATAAAGAAGGAAGAATTTGATTTTCAATTTGATGATATAATTAAAAAAATAATGGACAATCTTGAGAAATATCAAAGCTAATTTTGCTGGAATTAGTGGCAATGTTAGCAAGGATAATGTTGATAGCAAATATGAAAGCGTTACAGACCAAAGCGGTATTTACGCAGGCAAAGATGGCTTTGGCATTGGAAAAAATACTGATTTAAAAGGCGAGATAATTTTCAGCACAACATGAAGAAAATAGTATAGGTACATTAATGCCTTATCAAAGAAATATCTCTTGAAAATAATACTGTTACTTCAAAGAGAGAAGATGTCTTGGGCAATACTACAAATATAAGTAACAATCAACTTTGAACAAGAAAAATTATAAGATACATTAAATTATACAGGTCTATTATTTTATATAAAAACAGCAGGTGGTATCTTAAACAAATGAGAAGAGTAATAATATATTTTCTGTTTATAATGATTCTTGGGTTTTATTACAATGATATGATTAATATTCCATTGTGGCAGCGATATTTTCCTATAGCTAACATGATCTGATTGATAACGATAGCCAAAAATATAATGTTATTAAAGATAATTTAGGAAATAATTTTTATAATAAATTAGATATAACAGCTAAAGTAATTAGTATATATGGCGATGCTAGTTCCTTCGCTATTGCAATTAAGAAAGGGAGAGTTGATAATATAAATTGGGATAAAGTAATTACAGATGATTTTGAAAGAATAAGAGTAAAAGAGATGTTAAATGATATAGGAATTTTAATGGATGTAAAAACCATAGAGGAGTTAAAACAAAATCATGAAACAGATAACTAGTCGCTACATAAAGAACTACATGATATTCTATTCTATATTCTATCTTATATATATAATCTTACCGAATAAAGAGTGTGGTATAAATGAAGAGGCGTGGAAAGCATATTTTCCAATAAAGTTATTGCTTATATTTATGGCATTTTTATGGACTAAAATTTTTAATGATGCTAAAAAAATGATGTATTATAGAGATAAAGATAAAATCAAGTTTGAGCATTTAGGAAAAAAGTTTGTTTATCAAAACACCTTGATTTTTATGTTGATTGCAGTTTTTTTTGTATTTATAGCACCATATATATTACTCTTAATACGTGATGTATATGGAGTAAACTTAAGTTTTTTGGTTACAAACTAAAAGTACTATTCCGCTCCAAATAGGGTATCCTTAATGTTGATATGAAGACTGCAAAAGCGGCTATAATTTGTCTTTGTCAAAAGCTGTTGTTGGCATTTTTGCTTACTCCATCATTCTTAAAAAAATTTCAGAAATAGTTCTGTCGCAGGTGAGAGCTTGTGCTTGGTGAACGTACAACTTCCTGTGGTTTGAATGCAAGCGTAGTATAGTTTCGAAACAAGGTCGCTAGTCAGTAGCAAAGGCTTTACATATTGAGGGGAGTTTCTGTTGGCGGAAAGTTAGAAGCATTTGACGGTGTTTATTATGGTATTACACCTGATAATTATAAAATATTAATGATTGGGGTTGGATTTTCAGTAGGTGCAAGTGTTGATTATTCGATTACATGGTGATGTAAAGGAGTTCGGTTATGGTAATACATAAGTCGATAGTATATATTTTGCTAACAGAGGTAATTGTATTTTGTTTATGCGTTTTTCCCCCAAATACTAGAAATTTAGTAGAGGAGGATTACGCTATTTCACATATGGATATTGCTCTTGAAAAGGTTTTAAGGTTAGACTTACCTAAAAGTGATATAAGTAATTTCTACATTTCTTTTAATCCTGGTAAGAGTAGTGGTAGAGTGGCAGTGATTAATATGAGCTTTAATTCTAATATGGGATTTGAGGAGCTTTCGGAAGCAATTTTTAATAAGCACGACGGATATAAATTGAGCAAGCGAAATGGAGATACCTCAAGAGTATATATAGATAACAGATTAGAGTATAGAATACAATACATAAAAGATATTCATAAGTACAATATAATGGTAACGCTTCTGTAAACATGGGGGATAATATGAAGAAACAGTTTATTGTAACAGCAGTTTTAAGTTTGTTTTGTGCTGCAGTATTGGTATATTCAAATGCTTTGTTAAAATACAGCAATGATGTAATAAACAAAGAAAGAGCTATGTATTTGCAATTGATTTATTTGAGGGTGCCGACTGAAGCAAAGGTAGTTAAGCTCGAAACGCAAAGATATATTTTAGGAGATTGTACTTTAAACTGTGTTTTGAGTTGCAAAAATATAGATATATCTGAACAGTTAAAGGAAAGTATCAATAAAAATGGTTGGATAATAATAGAGTCAAATGCAAAGAAAACAATATATAAAAAAGGTAAGGTTTTGTTGATTTTTGATGATAGTAGAGATGTATATTCTTTATTGTTTGTTGATTGTCGTGATCAGATAGTATCTTTTTTATATGGTTTACCTTTAAGTAGGTAAGGTTATAAAGCTAGTGAAGCAGAAAAAGCAGACCTGATTGCCGAAAATAATACAAATATCGCTATTGTAGAGTAGGTGGCAAAATGAAAGGATTGCTAAACATATATACAGAAAAAACACAGGTTGAATATCTGTTTTGATATTGCATGTTACAAGTATTGGATTTAGTAGGAGCATGGGTGAATAATCATGTATCAATGGGTTAGTAGTGACATTTGGCTTATCTTAGGAGTAATTAGCTTAATACTGTATCTTACAAAAGGAATTAATTATAAAGAAAGTATAACAAGCAAAAGAAATAGAATATTTTGTTGGGCGATAGGAATATCAATATTTCAGATAGCAATTTCTGTAATTGAAACATTTGACATTTTTACTGATTGTTACGAATATATATTCAATACATTTATGGCATATGGTTTTCTATTTGTTTGTTATATATTAATTGGAGGAAAATGGAGTATTGCGGATAAAGTTTCACTAAGAATCTTTATTGTAGGAACATTAATAATTTGCTATATAGAAATGTTTTTACGATAAGATTTTCGTAAGGGAAATTTTTATCTATCTGCTTTAACTTTTGCTGCTTTGTTGCGAAAACCAAACTGATATTTTGTAGTATTATTTTAAATAGTATGCTGTATCTCTGATTGATTATAGTTTTTATAGAAAGAGCTGATTTGAAAAACATGAAAAACTACGAAAAACCGAGATAATCGGTGAAAATTAAAGATATTATAGGGAGACTTTGATATTAATGTGGGTGATAATACTGACCTTAAGGGTGGTATTATCTCCAGCGAAGCTGAAAAAGAGAAAAATAAAATCTCCACAGGTACAATAACCTATGAAGATATTGAAAACAAAGCAGATTATAAAGCCGGAAGTATTGGTATAAATTTTAGGTGGATTGATTGCGCAGACAACGGTAGAATATATTGGTAATGCCAAGGAGGGTTTATGAAAAATTTAGTATATTTGTTAGTTGTTTGTTTATCCTGTGCTATAGCATTAGGTTCTAAAAAAATGGAACCGGATAAACTTGAAAAAACAAAGTCTTTTTTATTGTGTCAAGTTCCAGAAGATAGCAAGGTATTATCATTTTCTAATGGTTATAGATCATTTGAATACGATGTCAAATTTAGTTCTTCTAGTTTTAATATAGAGAAATATGCTAAAACGTTAGAAAATAATCGTTGGGAGAAAATAACTGAATCAGGATGGAAACGCAAAGGAGATTTAGAACAGATTATATATGTGAAGAATAAAAATAAATATATAATCACAAAAGAAACTGAGAATATTTGGCGAGAATTAGTTATTACTAATGAAGTGAGGTAAAATGACAAATAAAAGAAGCATTATAAAAATATTAGAGGTTAGTTGTGTCATATTTTTTTCTTGCTATACTATAGTTCCTTGGATTGTATACGATCAACAGAAAACTACATATATACAAAAAGAGTTAATTATAGAACTTAAAAAAGTAAGCATTTCTGAAGATGTTAAAGAAATTTACGTAAATAAAGCAAAGCGTTTTGGCGATAGAATAACTACATTAGAGTTAGTATTCTCAAGAGAAACTAATTTTAGAAATTTGGTAGATTCTTGTAAACGAAATGGTTGGAATGTAAAAGAAGACAATACGCAAGAAAATAAAACAATACTTAAAAGAAATAACTTTTATATAAAAATATATGACGATAAACAAAATATAAGATTGAAAATATGGAAAATATAATTCTAGAAGAGATGTAATCTACTATCAGCGAGGGCATAATTGAGATTCGTGATAAAGAGAATCAGAAGCAGGATATCAATAAGTTGAACCGTGATAACCAAAACAGCTTGAATAAGCTTGGCGAGATTTTTGACAAGACGAAGGTTGAAGAACGCCAGGAATTAGCAAATTTGTTTGGCGAATTGGCGTATGATGAGATTCATAAGCTTGCTGATAAGAATGGCTGGAAAGATGGTGATACTGAAAAAGATGCTCTACATGCGCTTGTTGGCGGTATTATGAGTGAACTTACGGGTAATGGTTTCCTAGCAGGGGCAAATGCGTCCGCTGTTAATGAAATGGTGCAAAAGAAGTTGTCTGAGCAATTTGAAGGAGAACCGGATAAGCATCAATGGGCAAGTGCGATTATTGGTGGTATTGTATTGTTTATTTGTTATTATATTGATTGCTCGTTTTTTGCTTTCTTCCCGCATCATCTCTCCTAGCACTCTTTCACAAAGAATTCATTTGTCAAAAGCATAATTTTGGTTTACACTATAGCTAGAATTCTTGGCGAATATAGTAAATGTTGATAATTATAAAGTGAGGCAGACTGATGGCAACCTATATTATTGGCGGTTTGTTAGTGGTACTGGTGATTTTGGCGGTGCGCAGTTATTTTGGCAAAAAGTATCGCGGCGGGTGTAACGGCTGCTTCGGTTGTCCGCATGCTAAAAATTGCAACTCGATAAAAAAATAAAATATTGACAAAATCCCTTGTTGGTTATATGCTAATATTAGAGTTTTGTAAAATATTAATGTATGCTAAACAAAATTCCAGGGTAAGTTTGATGCCGCAGCAACGATGCTTTGCCTGCGGCTTATTTTATGGACGATAAGCTTAGGAGGATGCCATTGTGCATATTCAACGTGGTGCGTGGGCAGAAATAAATCTAGATGCAGTTGCACATAACGTGCAGATGGCTAAGGCCAATCTGAAGCCGACAACCAAATTATGTGCTGTCGTCAAGGCAGATGCCTATGGTCATGGCGCTGTGCGCGTAGCGCAGGAAGCAGCGCGTAACGGTGCAGACTTTTTTGCGGTAGCTCTCCTGCAGGAGGGCGTGAAGCTGCGCGAGGCCGGTATTGAAACACCGATTCTGGTGCTTGGCTCAATGCTGCCGGAGGTTGCGGAAATCTGCGTGCGCTATGATATCAGCCATGCAGTATTTGATGAAGAACGCTTATATGCTTTGAATGCGGCGGCTTTGAAGCTGCATACTAAGGCTAAAATACATATTAAGATTGATACAGGTATGCACCGTATCGGTGTGCATGTGCGTGATGCCGGCAGGTTTGCCAAGCTGGCAGCGTCCTTGCCCGGTATCTATATTGAGGGCGTGTTCAGTCACTTTGCGACTGCCGACGCCGATGATAAGCAGTATGCTGCCTATCAGTTTGAACGCTTTCAGGAGGCGCTGCGCCTGATTGAAGCGGAGGGAGTGCATATTCCTATCCGTCATATCGCCAACAGTGCTGCGCTGACGGAGCTGCAGGAATATCAGCTGGATATGGTGCGTCAGGGAATTACCCTGTATGGCCTGCACCCGGCGCATATGATTGATTGCTACAAGGATTTTGAGCCTGTTATGACTGTGAAGACGCAGGTTGCTTTTGTGAAAACACTGCCGCCCGGTGAAACCATCGGCTATGGCAGAACCTATACATTGACGAGACCCAGTGTTATCGCTACTGTGCCTATCGGTTATGCCGACGGCGTAAGCCGCCGCTTGTCTAACCGCGGGTATATGCTGGTTAACGGCATGAAGGCGCCGATTATCGGACGCGTGTGCATGGACCAGACGATGCTGGACGTGACGGATATTCCGGACGTTAAGCTGGGCAGTGAGGTCATCGTGTTTGGCGGTCGTGAGCTGCCAATGGAGCTGGTTGCGGAATGGGCAGATACTATCTGCTATGAAATTATCTGTGACGTGAGCCCGCGTGTGCCGCGTGAGTATGTACGCGGCAACTAAAAAGAAGCATTGGCGTGAGCCGCTGCTTCTTAACTAAATACGCTTTCCCTTATTTTATGGCTGCTGGACGCATTTGCGAAAGGCAGTCCTTTTTTTGTGGGCGGAAGAGCTGCTTCAACCTAAAAAGGCTACTGCGTAAGCAATTTTAAGCAATAGCCTTTTTTTACATGGTTATTTTTCAGCAAAAGGTATCTTTATAGCGCTGTTGGCACTGCTTGATGATTTCCTTTGCTTTGTCTACATCATGTGCCTCTTCAAGAGCGGTGCTTTTGCCCTCAAGTGATTTGTACACGCTGAAGAAGTGAATCATTTCATCGCTGATATGCTGCGGCAGCTCGCTGATGGATTTGTAGGAATTATACATCGGATCGCCGAAGGGAATCGCAATGATTTTTTCGTCCATATCACCACTGTCCTCCATGATGATAACGCCGATGGGGTAGCAGCGCATCAAGGTCATCGGTACAACGTTTTCGGAGCATAAAACCAATACGTCCAGCGGGTCGTTATCTGCTGCATAGGTACGGGGGATAAAGCCGTAGTTAGCAGGATAGTGGGTTGCGGTGTACAGGATGCGGTCCATTTTGAGCAGGCCGGTTTCCTTGTCCAGCTCGTACTTTACCTTGCAGCCTTTGGGAATTTCGATAACTGCAATAAAATCGTCAGGAGAGATACGTTTGGGGTCAATGTCATGCCAGATATTCATAGTCATTTCGTGTTTGCCTCCTCTTGTGTTTTGGGACAGAAATAAATATGTTGATTACAAATTCCTCTCTTAATCATAGATGTTCTGGAGGCCGATGTCAAATTTTGCAGGGCGATTTTGCACAACTTTTACCAAACGTTATTACAGCCTCATATATGCGCTCATTACGCACGCTCCGCGTGCTCCATTCGCTTTAAGTTCGGCGTGCTGCGTAGCGTCGAAGCCTATGCCGCCGATGGCGTAAACCGGCAAGCTTACAGTGCTGCAGACAGCCTGCAGAAAGCTAAGTCCGCGCGGTGCAAGACCTGCCTTGCACTGAGTAGTGTAGATGTGCCCGGCGATGAGCACGGTGGCGCCTAGCGCCTGCGCTTCCTGCGCTTCACCTACGCTGTGAACGGAGGTGGAGAGCCAGGTGAAATACGTACGCTCGCACGTCGGCAGTTGGCGCAGCAGCGCCAGCGGCAGATGCAGTTTGCTTATGCCAAGCTCATGTGCAAGCTGCCAATCGCTGTGCAAAATGAGCGCTATACCTGCAGCTTTGCAGCTTTGCTGTGCTTGCAGCGCAAGCGTGCGATAGGCTGCTTTGTCTAAAGACTTCGCACGCAGGATGACAGCCTGCGGACGCAGCTCCGTCAGCTTTGTCAGACGCTTTATTTGCTCAGCTAGCGGACGGGGACAGCTGGCGCTGTCCGTAACAGCAATCAGCGGCAGCTCAGACATAAACGTACTCCGACATTACAGGCTGCAGACCGATTTTCAGCAGAGCGTCATAGATTTCCTGCAGACTTCTGCTGTCATCAATCTCAAACTGTTCGTCACCAAGCTCCTGCTTTTTGCTGTGTGCACCGATGCCTGTATTGACACCGGCGGAAATTTTGTTGGCGGCAATGAGCATCAGGTTATCACGCACGCGCGCGCATTCGCGGCTGGAAACGGTAATCGAGGCGAAGGGCATGAACAGGCGGTAGGCGCAGACAACCTGCAGCAGCTGACGTTCGTGAACGTCCATCGGCTTAATCTTGTCATTGTTGATGATGGGGCGCAGGCGGGGGCAGGAGAAGGCGATTTCCGCATGCGGATATTTCTTTTGCAGCAGGTAGGCATGCAGGCCGGTAGCGAGGGCGTCGCGACGGAAGTCGTCGAGGCCGAGCAGAGCGGCGAAGCCGACGCCGCGCATTTTGCCGCGCAGGGCGCGCTCTTGTGCGTAAAAACGGTAGGGGAAAACGCGCTTATGACCTGCCAGATGCAGTTGTGCGTATTTATCCTTGTTATATGTTTCCTGGAAAACAGTTACGTAATCTACGCCGCATTCATGCAGATAAGCGTATTCATCGCTGTTGAGAGGATAGATTTCTACGCCCACAACCTTAAAGTATTGGCGTGCCTGCTTGCAGGCCTCGCCGATGTAATGCACGTCACTCATCTTGCGGCTTTCGCCGGTAAGAATGAGGATTTCCTGCTGACCGGTGGCGGCGATTGCCTGCATTTCGGCAGCAATCTGCTCGCTGCTCAGGCAGGCGCGCTGAATTTTATTATGGCTGTTGAAGCCACAGTAAATGCAGTAATTTTCGCAGTAGTTGGCGATATACAGCGGCGTAAAAAAGGTGACGTTATTGCCAAAGTAACGCTGGCGTTCGATCTGTGCGGCGCGGGCAATTTCCTCTAAAAGAGGCAGAGCAGCAGGCGAAAGCAGGGCGGCAAAGTCCTCAGGCGTACGCTCGCTGTGAGTGAGCGCTGCGCGTACGTCGGCTTCCGTATATTTTGTGTAATCATAAGCGGCACGGGCAGTCTGTACTTTATCGAAAATATCGGAGTCGATAATTTCCATGCCCTCCTGATATTGCATCGGGTCGGTTAACTGTTTTTCGCTGAAGGCTGCTGCCTGCTCATCATAAATACTGTTGTTGAAAAATTTATCTTCGTTCTTCATGCTGCCACCTCAATCATGCAAAAAACCTGTTAGCGGGGAGCTGGCGCAGGCTGCATCACGGACACTGCCGCAGCCTGCGAGATATGCTTTGCGGCCGGCGTTGATAGCATCACGGAAGGCACTTGCCATAAGCGGCAGGTTGCCGGCGCTGGCAATCGCTGTGTTGGCCATAATTGCCGCTGCGCCCATTTCCATAGCTTCGCAGGCCTGTGAAGGCTTGCCGATGCCTGCGTCGACAATAATCGGCAGGTCGATTTCGTTGATTAAGATTTGGATAAAATCCTTGGTGCAAAGGCCCTTGTTGCTGCCAATCGGTGCGCCCAGCGGCATGATGCAGGCAGCACCGGCGTCACGCATATCACGGGCACTTTGCAGGTCAGGATACATATAGGGCATAACGATGAAGCCTTCTTTGGCAAGAATTTCTGTTGCCTTGAGGGTTTCATGGTTGTCGGGAAGCAGATATTTGCTGTCTTTGATTACTTCGATTTTTACGAAGTCGGTGTGGCAAAGCTCGCGTGCAAGGCGGGCGATGCGCACTGCTTCTTCGGCATTACGCGCACCGCTGGTGTTGGGCAGCAAGGTGACGTTTTCCGGCACGTAATCAAGAATATTGGCAAGAGCACCGCTGTTGGCGCGGCGCAGGGCGAGCGTAAGGATTTCCGCACCGGCCTGCTCTACGGCTGCTTTAATTAAATCCAGCGAATATTTGCCGCTGCCTAAAATAAAACGGGAATGAAATTCGTGTCCGCCTAAAGTCCATGTATCGTTTGTCATTTTAATTCTCCTCCAAGTCTAAAATAATGCGTGCGGCAAGCAGTGCCTGCTGCATGGCGCAGAGTGCGACGCGCGCACCGCAGAGTGGTAAATCGTGAAAATCACTGTTGCCGTCGCCGCAAAGATAAAGATTTTTTGTGATTTTTTTACTGGTGATTTCTTCTGCTTTGCCGAAGCCTGCAATGCCGCTGCCGGCGATAACCTTTTTATCGCTCCAGGTGCTCAATACGGTGCTTACGAGCATAGCCTTGCCGGCAGCATCATCAAGCGCTTCGCAGATAATATCGCAGTCACCTAAAAGTGCGGGGATATTTTCCTGAGTTACCTTGCCTACCTGCGAATGCAAAGCTGCGTAGGGGTTGATTCGGCGCAAATGCTTCACAAGGGCGTCTGCTTTGTATTGCCCTATATCATCAAGAAAATAATATTGTCGGTTGAGATTGGAAAGCTCTACCTTGTCGAAATCATAAAGATAAAGCTGACCGATGCCAAGACGTGTTAAGGCGACTGCTATATTGCTGCCGAGTCCGCCGAGGCCGACGACAGCAATGCGCGCGTTATGCAGAGCGTCAAGCTGCGCCTGTGTCAGTCCTTTGCCAAGTGCTGCAACGATTTCCTCTTTGCTAATCATTCAGCCACCTCCTACAAAGCTGACAATTTCCAATTTATCGGCGTCGGTAATTGTTGTGCTGCCAAAATCCGCCTGCTTGATGATAGTGCCGTTAAGTTCTACGGCAACAAACGCAGTGCGATAGCCAAGCTGCGTAAGCAGCTCGCTGAGAGCAGTGGGGCAGCCTAAAGCCTTTTCTTCTCCGTTGATATGCATGCTGTTGTCTCCTTTCGGGTAATAAAAAAGCTCATGAACAAGCTACACCCGTGGTGGTGTACCCCTTCATGAGCTAAATTTCAGACTCACTCTAAGCTTTGTTTATGAAGTTGTTAGCATAAGTATAATGTTTTTGTCAGTAAGTGTCAAGGAGATAAGCTGTATATGCTGGCAGAGAAATATTTGCCTGCAGCACGAAATAGGCATATAATGGAAGCAGTAAAAAAAGAGGGGGCTTTGCTTATGAAAATAACGAACAGCAAAACAGATATCTGCGCCAACCGCTTCGGTGGCAATGGTGACGTAATTATTGAACATTATCTTGACGAGAGCATGCTTAATGACAGCGTAGTAATGTACGCTAAGGTAACTCTTAAACCGGGCTGCAGCCTTGGCTATCACATCCATGACGGCAACAGCGAAACTATCGTGGTGTTGCAGGGAAATGCCGAGTACAACGATAACGGCAAGGCTATGACGCTGCATGCGGGTGATAAGGTGCACTGTCCCAGCGGCGAAGGTCATGCTATCGGCAATCCGGCAGATGCTGCCGAGGATTTGCTGCTGCAGGCTCTGGTAATCAAAAAATAATTATATATAGCAATATAAAAAACATATAACTCCCGGAACTTAATGGTTCTGGGAGTTATATGTTTATTTTTTGATTTTTAAGAAATAACATCCTGTTAAATAAGCTAATCCTGTTGCACTATAACAAAGAGCGAGATGTATTAGTATAATATCAAATCTAATTTTGAAATATTTTCCTTTCTTTAGTACAGACTTGTTTGTAGCTATGGAGTTTAATTGGTCAAAGGTGCTCAGTTTTGGATTATTTTCAGGATAATATAAATAAGCATATTGCTCGTTAGTATACAGCGTATAGTCAATTGTTGGTGGGGTATTTTTATTAAAACGATGCCTTTCTTTGGGGACAACTAAAAAAGAAAAAAATGTAAATAAAAGAGCAAATGTAATACAGATTTTTCTTAGTGTTTCTTTCGTCATAATAATATAATCACCTAACTCTGAATTTTTTTATTTACCTTTAAAAAGACTTCCTAAAATACCGCGTACCAGCTTGCTGCCGATTTGGCTGCCGACTGTGCGGGTAGCGGAATTGACGGCGCTGTCAAATACCTTGTCCAGCACGCTCTTGGTTTGGCGGCCGCTGCTTCTTTGTGCAGCACGTTCTGCTGCAATGCGCTCACGTTCCGCAGCTTTGGCGGCACGCTCCGCTTCCTTGGCCTGCTTGGCTTCTTCTTTTTCTCTCAGCGCTGCTTCCTTCGCTTCAGCTTCAGCCTTCGCTGCCGCTTCGGCTTCCGCATGTGCCTCCTCTGCCTTTTGTGTCAGCAGCTCGTAGGCGGATTCACGGTCAACAGCTTCTGCATATTTGCTGTAGAGTGGGCAGTCTTTGATCAGCTGCTGGCGTTTGGCGTCATCACACACGCCAAGATAGCTGCGCGGCGGCATTACATAAGCACGCTGTACGATAGAAGGAATACCTTCGGGGTCCAGCATAGAAACAAGTACCTCTCCTGTGCCAAGCTCTCCTAAGGCAGCTTCGGCATCTAATGCAGGGTTTTCGCGGAAGGATTGCGCGGTAGCTTTAAGGCTCTTGCGTTCCTTAGGAGTGTAGGCGCGCAGCGCATGCTGCAGCTTGTTGCCTAACTGTGCCAGTACACTTTCGGGTACGTCGGTAGGCTGTTGGGTTATAAAGTAAATACCGATGCCCTTGGAACGGATGAGGCGGACAATCTGTTCAATCTTATCCAAAAGGGATTGCGGTGCATCCTTAAAAATCAGATGTGCTTCGTCAAAGAAAAAGACCATCTTGGGTTTATCCAAATCGCCTGCTTCCGGCATCATTTCGTAGAGCTCGGAAAGCATCCACAGCAGGAAGGTGGAGTAGAGCAGCGGGCGTTGAAAAAGCTCAGTGGCATGCAGCAGGTTGATAACACCGCGGCCGTCTTCTGCTGTAGCAAACCAGTCCTTGATATCGAGTGCCGGTTCGCCAAAGAAAATATCTGCACCCTGGTCCTCCAGACGTAATAAAGAGCGTTGGATAGCACCGATGCTGGCGGGAGTGATGTTGCCGTAGCTTGTTTTGAACTGGGCAGCATTATCACCGACGTATTGTACCATGCTGCGCAAATCCTTGAAATCCAACAGCAGCAGGCCTTGGTCATCTGCTACGCGGAAAACAATGTTCATCACACCGCTTTGAGTTTCGTTCAGCTCCAGCAGACGGCTGAGCAGATCAGGGCCCATTTCCGAAACGGTTGCACGCACGGGAATACCGCCCTTGCCGTAAACGTCCCAGAAGCGTACCGGATAACCGGCGAATTTCCATTCCGTTTCCAGACCCAGCTTATTTCTCAAACGCTTACGGAAGCCTTCGCTGTCCTCACCGGGCAGGCACATACCGGAAACGTCGCCCTTGATATCAGCCAGAAAAACAGGTACGCCCATTTCGCTGAAGCTTTCTGCCAGCACCTTGAGCGTAACGGTTTTGCCTGTACCGGTAGCACCGGCAATCAGGCCGTGACGATTTGCCATTTTGGGATACATATAGATACCGCCCTTGTCATTTTGACAAAGCCAGATTTTATGCAGTTTAGGGATATACATCTTGCATTCCTCCTCGCGGCATTAAGATTTAGTACGAACGCTTGCCCCAGAGCGGATGAGTGCAGGGGCGCAGCGCAAGACGATGAACCTGCTGTGCCGCTTCTTCAAGAGGCAGGTCCTCGCGGCTGTCGCCGCGTTCCAGCACGCAAAGAGGCGCTTCGCTGCCAACCTCGCCGCCGGGCAGGTAAATATATTCTTCGTTATCATTATCGCCGAAAATAATTCCGGCGAGCAGTTTTTCTTGCGTAACTTTAGACATTTTCTAACCTCAGAACATTCTCTTCTTCCACAGCAGGAAGGCAGTACCCAGGGCAATACACGCCGCTAAACTGAGGACGATAAGGAACCCGAAGGGGTTTTCTGCAAAGGGGACAGGTACGTTCATGCCCCACAAACCGCTGATGAGTGTAGGAATCGCCAAAATAATGGTGACGGATGCCAAAAATTTCATGACCAGGTTCAGGTTGTTGCTGATGATGCTGGCAAAAACTTCCATCATGCTGTTAAGAATGTGGCTGTACATTTCAACCATTTCTACAGCCTGCTTATATTCGATGATAACATCGTCCAGCAAATCCTCGTCTTCCTCGTATACCTTTATCAGATGCTGGGACTGCGTCGCATTGCGCAGACGCAACAGTCTTTCCAGTACAATGGAATTACTGCGCAGAGATGTGGAAAAGTAGGTTAAGGATTTCTGCAGATCAAGCAGGTTGAAGAGTTCGCTGTTTTCCATGGACTGGCGCAGGTGAATTTCCAGTTCATCCGTACGGCGGATGATGATACGGATATATTTCAGATAGAGAGTAGCGGATTTATAAAGAATCTGGAATAAAAAGCGCGTTTTTTTGAAGGTGCTGAACATTTTACTGTTGTGTGTACCAAAATCTGCAGTTACGGCGTTTGGTTCCAAACAGATAGTGGCAATACCTTCTTCGGTTACTACGATACCCAAAGGTAACGTATCGTAATCTTTATTGCTGCGTAAAAAAGGGATATCGACCAAAATCAGAATCTGGTCATCTTCTACTTCAATACGAGATTTTTCTTCTTCGTCCAGTGCTGCGCTCAAAAAATCCATCTGAATTTTTGTCGCTGCCGCTATTTCCTGCAGCTCTTCTACAGAAGGAGCCACTATGTCAAGCCAGTAACCCTTTTCCAGATGTTCCAGCTCCAGCTCGTCCAGTCCTTGGTCGGTACTTTTTAAAATTTTGTACATAGTAGGGTTCCTCCTTTCCTCTTTCCTGTCAGGCGTGATATAAAGCACCGTCTGCGTTACAACGGCTCCTAGACGTACTGGAAGTACGCCGTCGTTGCCATTGCCTAGCATCCGACACTTTCTCTCACGCCTGTTGATTTAACATTGTGATAAAGCACCGTCAACGTTGCAGCGGTTTCTGTTATCTTAATATTACAGATGCTCGGCGATAGCTTTGGCTAATTGGTCGGCGCAGCTGGTGCCGCGGCCACGGCAATCATTGCCCTTGAGCAAATCAGCAACTGCTTTGGCATCCTGGCCTTCTACCAGCTTGCCGATAGCAGCCAGATTTCCGGGGCAGCCGCCGTCAAAGCTTACATTGTGCAGCTTGCCATCAACTATATCAAAATGAATCTCGCGGGAGCAGACGCCGCTGGTTTTATAATTAAACATATTTCTTTCCTCCATTGTATCACAACATACATTAAATAATTCGACAAAAATAAATAAAATCCTTTTTCTTACGCTTGCGCAAGAAAGATTTTACGTAAATTTTATTTCAAAAATTTTCCTGCTGCAGAAAAGTTTTGGCGGGAGCTTTAATTTACTAAAAAAAGTTGGTATAATATAAGACAAATTATTGTACGTTGTAGGATGGTAGCATGGTTTATATTCTTACAGCACAAGTATTATGCTTTTGTAGCATGGAAGAAAGGTAGTGTAGTTTTTATGTCTATTCAGTTGGTAATTGTCGTAGTGTACATCGCGTTGCTTTTTGGCATCAGCTTGTGGGTTAAGCACAAGGCTGATTCGGGTTCGACAGCGTTTTTGCTGGCCGGACGTAAGCTGAACACGATTCTGGTAGCTGTCAATGTTACCGGTCTGGCAGTCGGTGCTGCTTCTACCGTTGGCGTAGCGCAGCGTGCCTTCAGTGTTGGTCTGGCAGCAGGCTGGTATAACGGCGCGTGGTCTATCGGTGCTATTGTTATGGGCCTTTTGGCAGCAGGCAAGCTACGTTCCATGAAGGTTTCCACTATTCCGGAATTCTTTGAGTTCTATTATGATACCAAAGGCCGTGCAATCGCTGCCATCGGTCTGGTTATCATTATGTGCGTTATTACTGCTTTGCAGTACATGGCAGGCGGTGCGATTTTGTCCTCGCTGCTGCCGGAGATTTTCTCCTTCCATGGCGGTATGATTATGAGTGCCGTGGTATTTATCGGTATTACGCTGATTGGCGGTCTTTGGTCCAGCGGTCTGGCAAATATCGTCAGCGTTACCTTGATTTATATCGGTATTATCTACTCTGCAATTCAATCTGTATCCAATGTAGGCGGTTGGGATGCAGTACTCAGTAAGCTGCCTAACCCCGAGGTTATGGGCAGTCCGGTAGCAGGCCTGGCTTTTGCTACTATTCTTGGCTGGATTATCGTTATGATTACCCAGACTATTACTGCGCAGGGCCCTGTACAGATTGCCTGCGGTGCGAAAAATGCTAAAGCTGCCCGCAACGGTTATGTTCTGGCCGGCCTGATGATTTTCCCTGTAGGCTTCATCTGCGCTGTATTGGGCGTTGTCTGCAAGGCTATGTATCCGGATATGCCGGTGGCACAGGCTGCACTTGCTATGCCTAAGGTTGTTATGACTCTTGATCCTCTTGCCGGCGGTGTAACTCTGGCTGCTTTGTGGGCTGCGGATGTATCTACTGCCTGCACTATTCTGCTGGGTGCGGCTACGCTCTTCAGCAATGATATTTACAAACGCTTTATTAATCCTACTGTTGCGGAAAATAAATTTGTCATCATCAATCGTCTGTCTGTTTTTGTTGTCGGCCTGATTACTCTGTGGTTCGCCTTCAATGCGGCAGGCATTGTTAAGACTATGATTGCCGGTTTGTCTATGACCTGCGGTCTGACCTGTGTGTTCTTCTTTACGATGTTTGCACCCGGCCTGTGCCGTCGCAGCTCTGCCTTCTGGACTACTCTGGTGAGCCTTCTCGGTATCGCTCTCTGGTTTGTTCCCGGCAGCCCGCTGGCAGGCATCAAACCGCTTTTTGCCAACGAAGTAATTTACTTTGAATGGCCTATCTGCATTATTACCTTCCTGCTGGTAGCAATGCTGGATAAAAATAAAATCAAAGAGGTTGTAGAGGTTCCGGAAGAAGACTGATAATCTCTGCGCCTGCTGATATAAAAATTGTTTGGTGAGGGGTGTGACTAACATGCATGAATGTGGTAAAAGCTGCATCAACAGCATTGAAATCGGCCGTGCTGCCTTGCGTATAGCACTTACCTCCAGTCGTGTGGAGGAAACGAAGGTAAAGGAACGCTTGGCGGAGCATGGTATCCGCTCGACAGCTGTTGATTTTGGCGGTGAATTTATTCCTTCTATTGTAAAAATTGTCGAGCGTGCCGTAGTGGCTGCGCAGCGTCAGGGACTTGTAACCGAATCTCATGTGGGTGCGGGTGCTGTGGCAGGTGCGGCACACGAAGCACTGGAACAGGTAAAGGTTAAGGCCTTTGGCTTTAACGTCGGCGGTAAAATCGGTATAGCCCGCGCCGGAGAGCATCTTTGTGTTGCTATTTATATGGGCGTTGGCGTGCTGAATCTCAATGAGCTGTGTGTCGGACTGGCACATCGCTCACTGGCCAGTGATGAATAGAGGTGCTTTATGAGTATTTTGGATATTATCGGACCGGTGATGATTGGTCCCTCCAGCTCGCATACTGCCGGTGCTGTTCGTTTGGGACTTTTGGCTGCCAGTATTCTTGGTGCTAAGCCGGTAAAAGCAGAAATTTATCTGCATGGCTCCTTTGCCGAAACCTATAAGGGACACGGTACGGATATGGCGCTGCTTGCCGGTTTGATGGGCTGGCTGCCGGATGATGAACGCATTCCGCAGGCTGACAGCTATGCTGAAAAAAACGGCCTGGAATATTCCTATCATAAAATTGATTTGGGCAATAAGGCTCATCCCAACACTGTGCTTTTCAAGCTGACTGCAGCTAACGGTGCCCGTTGTGATATCGTCGGTTCTTCTGTTGGCGGCGGTCAGGTTCAGGTTACGGAAATCGACGGCTTCCCTGTAGAGCTTACGGGTCGCCTGCCTGCTATTTTGACAGTGCATATTGATACAAGAGGTGTTATTGCGCTGGTTACCAGTACACTGGCCAATGCCGGCGTAAATATCGCTACAATGCGCTTGTTCCGCAGCGACAAGGGCGGCATGGCATCTATGGTTATTGAATGTGATGAGGCAGTGCCGCAGGAGATTATCAATCTTATCAGTGCACTGCAGCAGATAGAATCGGTGCGTTTTATCGCCAGTGTTTTGTAAGGGGTGCAGCATGAAGAAAGAAATGCTGTCTTTGAACAGCTGGATTAAAGAGGCTGTTGCCTGGCAACAGCCGTTAGATGAATTTCTCATAGACTACAATATGCGTGAGCTGGAGTGCAGTCAGGAAGATTTATTGGCGAAGATGCAGGAAATGCTGGACGTCATGGAGAAATCAGTAGAGCATGGGTTAACCGGTGTCCGCTCACACAGCGGTCTGACCGGCGGTGATGCCAAAAAGCTGGCTGCAGCTGCAGGTGCCGAAGGCTTTGTCAATCTTTTGGGTGAGAAGGCCTTAGATGCTGTTATATATGCTACAGCAGTGGGCGAGTGCAACGCGGCCATGGGACGTATAGTTGCTGCTCCTACCGCAGGTGCCAGCGGCGTACTTCCGGGAGTGTTCTTCGCATTGAAAAAGCACTGTGGACTGGATGCTGCAACCTTGCAGCGCGGTATGGTGGTTGCCGGCAGTATCGGTATGGTAATCAACGAGCGCGCTTCTCTGGCAGGTGCTATGGGTGGCTGTCAGGCAGAATGCGGCAGTGCTGCGGCGATGGCAGCAGGTGCTGCTGTTTCTATGTTGGGCGGCACACCGCAGCAGGTAGGTACAGCAGTAGCGGTCGTTTTTAAAAACGTGCTGGGCCTTGTTTGCGACCCTGTGGCAGGCCTGGTAGAAGTACCCTGCATTAAACGTAACGGAGCCTGTGCTTTGCAGGCACTGCTGGCAGCAGAGCTGGCACTGGCCGGAATCAGCAGCTTTATTAATGCTGATGAAGCAATTGATGCCATGAAGAGCGTGGGGGATGCGCTTCCCTGTGCTTTGAAGGAAACCGCAGGCGGCGGTATGGCCGCAACGCCTTCGGCTATAGAGTGGGCAGCAAAATACTTTGCCCGTAAATAAAAAGTAGCAAAGGAGACTTTAATCATGGAAGTTATTGCAACAACAAATGCACCCAAAGCTTTAGGTCCTTATTCTCAGGCTGTATTGGCAGGTTCTATTCTGTTTGTATCCGGTCAGATTGCTATCAATCCGGAAACAGGTGAAATGGTTCAAAGCTCTATCGAAGCTGAAACTCAGCAGGTTTTAGACAATATTGAGGCTATCCTGACGGAAGCACGTTTCAGATTCATGGATGTTGTAAAAACTACTATTTTTGTAGATGACATCAAGAATTTTGATGCTATTAATGCTGTTTATGCAAAAACCTTTAAGATTGAGCCGCCGGCACGATCCTTTGTACAGGTAGCAGCTCTGCCTAAAGGCGCTCATGTAGAAATTGAAGTTATTGCCCGCCGCTGATTGACGGCTGCAAAGCAATTTTTGACTATCTCCGGTGACTGCTGTAAAAATTTTTATAAAAATTAAATTTTCCTATTGACGCAGTGCCGGTAATATAGTATAATACTATTCGTCGCCAAGCTATTCAGCTTGGAAACAAGATGGTGGCTGTGGTGAAGTGGTTAACACGGCGGATTGTGGCTCCGTTACGCGTGGGTTCGACTCCCACCAGTCACCCCACCTTTTCAGATTTGGTAAATCTGAATAACCACTAATAAGCTTGGGGCGTAGCCAAGTCGGTAAGGCACGGGACTTTGACTCCCGCATGCGTTGGTTCGAGTCCAGCCGCCCCAGCCAATGATCCACTAGCTCAGTTGGTAGAGCACCTGACTTTTAATCAGGGTGTCCCGAGTTCGAGTCTCGGGTGGATCACCACGAATTTTAGGCCGTTCTTCGAAAGAAGGACGGCTTTTTATTTACATGGACAGTTGCCATAGATGTTCTTGTTATGATATAATATTCTATATGCGAGTGTGGCGGAACTGGCAGACGCACTAGACTTAGGATCTAGCGCCTTTCGGCGTGCAGGTTCGATCCCTGTCACTCGCACCAATTTTATAAATTAAGCTCACGTGGAATAGTCGCGTGAGCTTTTTTATTATAGTTTGCCTTTAGGTTTATTCTAATGATTCTTGAACAATGCTATCTTGGAAATAAATAATGAATTGACCGAGTAGAAATGATAGTGATAAACTAATATTGTGATTAAATTTTTATATTGAGGATTGGTTAAGCATGTCGATAGTTTTCATTATTTTTTTAGCGTGTATAATTCTTTATTGTATACATAGTGCCAGAGAAGTAGACAATTACAATAAATCTCAGTATCGAAAAATAACAAAAAATTCATTTTGGGATGTAGAATTTGATAAAGGTAAGAATGGCGAATATAAGATTTATAAATCATTATTTCATTATGAGATGGATGGAGCGAATTTCTTGTTTAATTGCTATCTGCCGATGGAAAATAAAGAAACGACTGAGGTTGATGCAATAATGATACATCATAGTGGAATATATGTATTTGAAAGCAAAAATTATGGTGGTTGGATTTTCGGGAATGAACGGAATGCATGGTGGACACAATCTTTATTAGGCGAAGGTTATTCTGCACAAAAAGAGCGTTTTTATAATCCTGTTTGGCAGAATAGAACACACATAAAATACTTGCGAAAAAAATTAGGATTGTTTGATGGAAAAATTTATTCAGTAATAGTGTTTTCGGATAGATGCGAATTTAAAGATGTAACTATTTTTAGTGATGATGTTATATTGACTCAACAATTTCAATTAGCTGCTAGTATACAGAAATATACGAACAAAACTATATTTAATCAAGAAAAAATTAATAAGTACTACGATTTGCTATATCCATATACACAGTTGACAGAAGAGCAAAAGCAGGAACATATAAAAAATCTGCAAGAGAGAATGAATTTGCGAAGGCTTCAGCAGAATAAAGTGTGTCCTAGGTGTGGTAGCAAGTTAGTATTGCGTGTGGCGAAAAAGGGGGCGCTGGCCGGACACGAATTTTATGGTTGTTCAAATTACCCAAAATGCAGATATACCGAGAATAAAAAATGAAAACAGGTATTGCTATGTATGAAGATAAAGGTTAATGAAATATATTTAGAAAACTACTTATAGAATATCATGATTAACGTGTTGCACAGTAACAGTATGGAATTGATAAATATACAGTTATCTCTAGTTTCTGTAAGTTCAGCCAGATTTTTTGCATATGCTTCCAGTGCTGTGAGCTCTGAGAGTAGCTATGAAAAATTTTGTCAAAATTCGCCAACGATGAGATAAACTAAAATGGCTAAGATTTTGCTTAGTTGCTCTTAAAACTCTTGCTGAAACTTTTATTTTTTATGCTCTGGAGAAGAACATGGGAAATTTATCACAAACTTCTGCTTCGGTGTACGAGGCACTGTAGCGTTTTCGTAAAAAACGCGTTGTACCTTATAAATCAGGCTCACGTGGAATGGTCACGTGAGCTTTTTGATTATTTGGTTCAACTGTTAAACAAAAGAATGCTGTTGGATGTTTTACTGCTCACGTGGCAATAGCTGCGTGGGCTTTTTTGTATACTGAAATCTGTAATAGTGTTTACAATAATAAGCTGTAATCGAAAAATAATTTACAAATATTACACTTTCTGTTGACAAAAAAACTGCTTGCTGAAATAATAAAAAAACACTGATTAGATGATGCCGGCAAGCCTGACAGATTTGTAAGAGCATCAGAACTGTAGACATGTTATTGCAGGAGGGAAAGATATGGAGCAGATTTTATCGGTTGTTGTACGTAATCAGCCTGGCGTACTGATGCGTGTAGCAGGCATGTTTTCACGCCGTGGCTTCAATATTGACAGCTTGGCTGTAGGCACGACGCAAAACCCGGAGTTCTCACGTATGACAGTGACTATGGAGGCTGACGAGCCGACCATTATCCAGGTTACCAAACAGCTGGCGAAGCTGGTTGAGGTAGAGCGTGTCAAGGTACTGCCTCCTAAATCCAGTGCTACCCGCAGCATGATTCTGGTTAAGGTGAAGGCCGGCAATAAGCGTCCGGAGCTGCTGCAGCTGGCGGAAGTGTTCCGTGCGCATGCAGTGGATGTAACCGGTGAGTCATTGATATTTGTTGCTACAGGTGATGAAGGCAAGCTGCGGGCTTTTGTTGATGTCATGCGCCCGTACGGCGTAACCGAAATGGTACAGACCGGCCTTGTTGCTTTAGAGCGCGGTGATACGTCACTGGCTGTGGAGAAATCACGTTTTGAATGGCCGCCGCTGGATGATGGTCATGCGGCAATATAAGAGATAGATTTGCGGAAGGAAGTGAGCATATGCAGTTAAGCGGCGCAGAGATTATGTGCAGAATACTGGCAGAAGAAAGGGTAACAACGGTTTTCGGATATCCCGGGGGTGCGATTCTCCCTTTTTATGATGCATTAGGGCAAAGTCCGATACAGCATATATTAACGGCGCATGAGCAGGGTGCTGCGCATGCGGCAGACGGCTTTGCGCGTGCTTCAGGTAAGGTGGGCGTGTGTATAGCTACATCAGGTCCCGGTGCAACCAACCTGGTCACAGGCCTGGCAACGGCATTTTTGGATTCCGTACCGGTGGTGGCTATTACAGGTCAGGTAAACAGAGCGCTTATAGGTCATGACGCGTTCCAGGAGGTAGATATCACCGGTATTACAATGCCTATTACCAAGCATAATTTTTTAGTTAAAAAGCCGGAAAACCTGGCGCAGACATTGCGACTTGCCTTCCAGCTGGCGCGTGAAGGACGCCCGGGACCGGTGTTGGTAGACGTGCCGCGCGATGTGCAAACGGCGCTGATAGATTTTGAGGAAGCCCGTTTGGCGGAGCTGCAGCCGGTGGAGCCTGATGCTGAGCGTGTGGCAGCGGCTGCAGCGGCTATCAATAAGGCACAGCGTCCGGTAATGCTGGTAGGCGGTGGCGTTATCAATGCCAATGCAGAATATGATGCCATGCATTTGTGTGAAAAGCTGCATATTCCGGTTGTCAGCACGTTGATGGGGCTTGGTGCGATTAGTGCCTACCGACAGCTGTTTTTGGGAATGACAGGCCTGCATGGACATGAACGTGCCAATAATGCCGTTAAGGAAGCTGACCTGATTTTGGCTGTTGGCAGCCGCTTTAATGACCGCGTTACAGGCGAGCGCAGCAGCTATAGTGCCAACAAGCTTATTATCCATTTGGATATCGACCCTGCTGAGGTAGATAAAAATATTGATTCGGGCATAGGCATCACTGGAGATATGGTGGCAACGCTGAATGCGTTGGAAAAGGCAGCGCAGCCGCACGATTTGAGCTCGTGGTGGGACAAAATAAACTCCTGGCCGGGGATGGACGATGATTTTGGAAACGAGGAGGCGCCCAAGTTCTTTAAAGCATTGAATCCGGTGCTCAAGGACAAGGATTATATTATTACTACGGACGTAGGCCAGCATCAGATGTGGGCAGCGCAGCATTTGAAGATACAGTTTGCCCGCCAGTGGCTGACAAGCGGCGGATTGGGAACGATGGGATTCGGTCTGCCTGCTGCGTTAGGCGCACAGCTGGTGCGTCCGCAGAGCCGTGTCATCAGTATAAGCGGTGACGGCGGCTTTAAGATGACAGGCAGCGAGCTTTTTACTATTGCAAGCAATAATGTGCCTGTTATCGCTGTAGTGTTCAATAACAGCGGATTGGGAATGATACGCCAGCTGCAGACGGTGCAGTTTGCCAAACGCTTTACGTCCTGCGAGCTGCCGGGCTATGTTGACTTTGTAAAATATGCTGCTGCCTTCGGAATTGAAGGTGAGCATGCGGATACGCCGGAGGCTTTGGCTCAGGCAGTGGCCAAGGCGTGGGAATGCAGGAAGCCTTATCTTATAGAGGTTTGCATTAATCCTAAAAATATGGTGCTCCCGATGGTAGCTCCGGGACTGGGAATTAATGATTTTGTAAAATTCGCTAACGATGAGATAAACTAAAATGGCTAAGATTTTGCTTAGTTACTCTTAAAACTCTTGCTGAAACAGGTTAAAAATGTTACGATAAAGGGACAGAAGAAAATATCATCTGTCCTTTTATTTTTTTTATGCTTTGGAGAAGAAAATGGGAAATTTATCACAAACTTCTGCTCCGGTGTACGAGGCACTGGAGCGTTTTCGTAAAAAGCGCGTTGTACCGTTTGATGTACCAGGTCATAAGCGCGGTCGTGGCAACCCGGAGCTCCGTGAGCTGCTGGGAGAAAAATGCGTAAACCTGGATGTAAATTCTATGAAGCCTCTTGATAATCTCTGCCATCCTGTTTCGGTAATCCGTGACGCAGAGGAGCTGGCAGCAGAGGCCTTCGGTGCGGCACACGCATTCTTTATGGTAGGGGGTACGACCTCGTCCGTGCAAAGCATGGTCTTGGCCTCCTGTAAGGCAGGCGATAAAATTATCCTGCCGCGCAATGTACACAAAAGTGTGATTAACGCGCTCGTACTTAATGGCGCGATTCCGGTTTATATCAATCCGCAGGTTGACAGTAAGCTGGGAATTTCTCTGGGGATGGAGATCGGAGAGGTAGCTAAGGCGATTAAGGCAAATCCCGATGCTACGGCAGTGCTCGTAAACAATCCTACTTATTATGGTATCTGTTCGGATTTGCGTTCTATCGTCAAGCTGGCGCATGAGCATAACATGCTCTGCCTGGTAGATGAGGCGCACGGTACACATTTTTATTTCGGAAAAAATATGCCTGTTAATGCGATGGCGGCCGGTGCTGACATGGCATCTGTTTCCATGCACAAATCAGGCGGCAGCCTGACGCAGAGCAGTCTTTTGCTGACAGGCCCGAATGTTAACTGGGAGTATGTAAGCCAGATTATCAATCTGACGCAGACTACCAGTGCTTCGTATCTTCTGCTTTCCAGCCTGGATATTTCTCGCCGCAACCTGTATATGCGCGGCGAGGCATCCTTCGGCAAGGTGCAGGAGATGGCGGAATATGCCCGCGAGGAAATCAATTCTATCGGTGGCTTTTATGCTTACGGACGCGAGCTGAAAAACGGCAGCAGCATTTATGATTTTGATGTTACCAAGCTTTCGGTCTATACGCGTGATATCGGTCTTGCAGGTATCGAGGTTTACGACCTGCTGCGCGATGAATATGATATCCAGATTGAGTTCGGTGATATCGCAAACATTCTTGCTTATATTTCTATCGGTGACCGTATTCAGGATATTGAACGTCTTGTGGGTGCTTTGGCGGATATCAAACGCCTGTATTCCAAGGATCCGTCGCAAATGCTCAATACCGAATATATCGCACCTAAGGTTGTTGTTTCGCCGCAGAAGGCTTTTTATGCCAAGGACGAATCTTTGCCTATACGCGAAACTGCGGGACGCATCTGCAGTGAATTTGTAATGTGCTACCCGCCGGGAATTCCTATTCTGGCGCCGGGTGAGGTTATCACCAAGGATATTATCGATTATATTATTTATGCCAAGGAAAAGGGTTGCTCCATGCAGGGACCTGAGGATCCGGATGTTAATAATATCAATGTATTAGTATAAAGGACGTGATTAAATGGAGCTATGGTTTTCTGACTATCATACAGAAGATGTGAAGCTGGATATCAAAATCGAAAAGCAGCTTTTCGGTGCGGATACGGATTTCCAAAGAATAGACGTTTTTGAATCCAAGGAATTCGGTCGCTTTATCAGCTGTGACGGTACCATAGTCTTTTCGGAAAAGGACGAATTTGTTTATGACGAAATGATTGTCCATGTGCCTATGGCAGTGCATCCGCATGTGCGCAAGGTACTGGTAATCGGCGGCGGCGACGGCGGTGTAGCGCGCGAGCTGACGCATTATGATGAAATAGAAGAGATTGACGTAGTAGAAACAGACCATGTTTTTATTGATGTCTGCCGCGATTATTTTCCCGATAACGCCTGCGGTCTTGATGACCCGCGTGTAACTGTTTTTAACGCTAACGGCCTGCGCTTTTTGCGTACCAAGGTTGATGAATACGATCTGATTATAAGCGATGCCATTGATCCCTTAGGTCATGCAGCGGGCCTGTTTACCAAGGAATTCTACGGTAACTGCTTCCGTGCACTCAAGGAGGACGGCATCATGGTTTATCAGCATGGCAGTCCCTTCTACGATGAGGATGAGGAAACCTGCCGCGCCATGCACCGCAAGGCCAGCCACAGCTTCCCTATCAGCCGTGTATATCAGGCGCATATTCCGACCTGTCCTTCCGGTTACTGGCTGTTCGGCTTCGCTTCCAAGAAGTATCATCCGCTGAAGGATTTTGATGCCAAGAAGTGGCTGGAGCGTGGTATTAAAACATGGTATTATTCCGAGCATCTGCATAAGGGAGCGTTTATGCTGCCAAAGTATGTTGAAGATATGCTTGAGGAAGAAGAAAGATAATTTATTTAATTTATGAACAGGAGATGATTTGAATTATGAGTAAATTATTAGTAATCGGCTGCGGCGGTGTTGCCGGCGTAGCTATCGCAAAATGCTGCCAAAACAGTGATGTTTTCACCGAGCTGTGTATTGCCAGCCGTACGAAGTCCAAATGTGACGCAGTTAAGGAAAAGCTGCAGCCCACGACCTCTACTGTGATTACTACAGCACAGGTTGACGCTGACAGCAAGGAACAGCTTGTACAGCTGATTAAGGCTTACCAGCCAGACGCAGTGCTGAATGTTGCTCTGCCTTATCAGGACCTGACTATTATGGATGCCTGCCTGGAATGCAAGGTTGATTACATCGATACCGCTAACTATGAGCCGGAAAACATTGATGATCCTGCATGGCGTGCAGTTTATGACAAGCGCTGCAAGGAAGAGGGCTTCTCTGCTTACTTCGATTATTCCTGGCAATGGGCTTATAAAGAAAAATTTGAGCAGGCCGGCATCATGGCTCTGCTCGGCACCGGCTTTGACCCCGGTGTTACCAGTGTTTTCTCTGCTTATGCACTGAAGCATTATTTTGACGAAATCGAAACTATCGATATTCTGGACTGCAACGGCGGCGACCACGGTTATCCGTTCGCTACCAACTTCAACCCGGAAATTAACTTGCGTGAGGTTTCTGCTCCCGGCTCCTATTGGGAAAACGGTCATTGGGTAGAAATCCCGGCAATGGCTATTAAACGCGAGTATGATTTCCCTGAGGTTGGTATGAAGGATATGTATCTGCTGCACCATGAGGAAATTGAATCTCTGGCGAAGAATATTCCCGGCGTAAAACGCATCCGCTTCTTTATGACCTTCGGTCAAAGCTATCTGACACATATGAAGTGCCTGGAGAACGTTGGCATGCTGTCTACCAAGCCGATTAACTATGAAGGCAAGGAGATTGTTCCTATTCAGTTCCTCAAAGCACTGCTGCCGGATCCTGCTTCCCTCGGTCCTCGCACCGTGGGAAAGACCAATATCGGCTGTATCTTTACCGGTACCAAGGATGGCAAGAAAAAGACCATCTATATTTATAATGTCTGCGACCATCAGGAATGCTACAAAGAGGTTGGCTCTCAGGCTATCAGCTACACCACCGGCGTTCCTGCAATGATCGGTACAGCTCTGGTTATTACTAAGCAATGGCAGGGCAAAGGCGTATTCAATGTGGAAGAGTTCGATCCGGATCCGTACATGGATATGCTGAACAAGTTCGGTCTGCCGTGGGTTGTTGACGAAAACCCGGCTACGGTAGAATAAGATGACGGACGTCAAGAAAACTGTAATGCCGGCATATGTTGTCGACAAGGCTGAGGGTGCTTCCCGTCTGGCTGATTTGCAGAAGAATTTGCGCGCAGAGCGTGAGGAGGCGGCGCTGAAGGCGCTGCCGACTCCCTGCTATGTGGTTGATGAGGCTAAGCTGCTGAATAATCTGCGCCTTTTGCAGTATGTGCAGCGTGAAAGCGGTGCGTATATTCTGCTGGCACAGAAGTGCTTTTCTATGTTCCGCCTGTATCCGCTGATGGGCGAATATCTGGCAGGCACGACGGCAAGCGGTATTTATGAAGCGCGCCTCGGTCATGAGGAGATGGGCAAGGAGAACCATGTTTTCGCACCTGCTTTTAAGGAGCAGGATATGCAGGAGCTGGTGCAAATCTGCGACCATATCATTTTCAACAGCTTTGCGCAGTTTGAAAAGCATAAGGCTGTCTGCGCTCAGGCCGGTGTGAGCGTTGGTATCCGCGTGAACCCGGAATGCTCGACGCAGGAGGGTGAGCATGCAATTTATGACCCCTGTGCCTATGGTTCCCGTCTGGGCGTAACGCTGGCAAACTTTCCAGAGGATTTGCCGCCGGAAATCGAAGGCCTGCATTTCCATACGCTGTGTGAGCAGAACTCTGATGATCTGCTGACGACATGGAAGGCGTTCGAAGCGAAGTTCAGCAAGTACTTTAAGCAGTTTAAATGGCTGAATCTGGGCGGCGGGCATCATATTACGCGCAGTGATTATGATGTGGAAGCGCTGATTGATTTAGTGAAATATATTCGTGCTACCTATCATGTTGAGGTATATCTGGAGCCAGGTGAGGCTGTGGCGCTCAATGCCGGCTATCTCGTGACAGAGGTGTTGGATATTGTGCATAACGGTCTGGATATTCTTATCCTTGATGCCTCGGCTGCTTGCCATATGCCTGACGTGCTGGAGATGCCTTACCGTCCGCCTCTGCGCGGCGGCTATGAGGCTGACGAAAAGCAATATAAATACCGTTTGTCCTCTATGACTTGTCTGGCCGGTGACGTGATTGGCGATTACAGCTTTGACAAGGAAATCAAGGTTGGCGATAAGCTGATTTTTGAGGATATGGCGATTTATTCCATGGTTAAAAATAATACCTTTAACGGCATTCCGCTGCCTGATATTGTGCTGCTGCACAAGGATGGTAATACGGAGCTTGTACGCCGTTTCGGTTATGAAGATTTTAAAGGACGTTTGTCATGATGTTAGAGAAAAACTTTACTCCCGCTGCCGACGGCTTTCACATGCCCGGCGAATACGAACCGCATGATGGCTGCATTATCGTGTGGCCGCAGCGTCCGGGCTCCTGGAGCTTTGGCGCAGTTGCGGCCTGCGAAGCGTTTACGGCTGTGATTAAGGCGATTGCGGCGAGCGAAAAGGTTTATGTTATCTGCGGTGCTAAGCACTTTGCTGTGGCGCAGGAATATCTTGCAGGTGTCGCCAACGTTGAGCTGGTCGCTATGGAAACAGACGACAGCTGGGCGCGTGACATCGGCCCGACTTTTGTTGTGCGCGACGGCGCTCAGGGACGCGAGCTGCGCGGTGTAAACTGGCGCTTCAATGCCTGGGGCGGCGAGGTAGACGGCCTGTATCCCGATTATGAGCAGGACGATGCCTTTGCGGAAAAGTTTGCGGTGCATTATGGCGCTACACTGTACGATGCTGCACCCTTTGTACTGGAGGGCGGTTCTATTCACTGCGACGGCGAGGGCACGGCACTCGTAACGGAGGCCTGCCTGCTGAGCGCCGGGCGTAATCCCGACCTTTCCAAAGAGCAGATTGAGCAAAAGCTTAAGACTTACCTAGGTGTGGAAAAGGTTTTGTGGATTCCGCGCGGTATTTATAACGATGAAACAAACGAGCATGTAGATAATGTCTGTGCCTTTATCCGCCCCGGTGAGGTGGTGCTGGCGTGGACAGATAACGAAGCTGATCCGCAGTATGCTTTGAGCAAGGCAAGCCTGGATGCTTTGGAGCAGCTGACGGATGCCAAGGGACGTAAAATCATCGTGCATAAGCTGCCTGTGCCTGCGGTGCCTGTGTGCATTACCGAGGACGAGGTAGCAGGCTTCGACTTTGTCGAGGGTGAGGATATGCGCGAAGCCGGTGAACGTCTGGCGGCTTCGTATGTAAACTTTTATTTCAGTAATGACAGTGTTGTAGTGCCTGCCTTTGGCGGTGAGAATGCGGCCAGCGATGCGTTGGCGGCGGAAATTCTTGCCAAGCTTTGTCCGGAGCGTAAGGTAGTGCAGATACCGGCGCGGGCAATTTTGACCGGCGGCGGCAATATTCACTGCATTACACAGCAAATTCCGAAGGGAGTGTGCTTATGAGCAAGGTAAAGGTGGCAGCAGTGCAGATGCGCTGTGCGCCGACCGTAGAAGAAAATTTGCAGCACGCTGAAGCGCTGGTGCGCGAAGCTGCAGCGAACGGTGCGCAGATTATTTTGTTGCCGGAGCTGTGGGAGCGTCCGTATTTCTGCCAGCAGCGTCGCTATGATTTCTATCAGTATGCACTGCCTACGGAAGAAAATCCTGCGGTGCAGATGGGCAAGCGTTTGGCAAAGGAGCTGAATATCGTTCTGCCTATCAGCTTTTTTGAGCGTGATGTCAACGAATTATATAATTCCATCGCCTGCATTGATGCTGACGGTGAGATTTTAGGCGTTTATCGCAAAACACATATTCCTGACGATCATTTTTATCAGGAAAAATTTTACTTTAAACCCGGTAACAGCGGCTTTACGGTTTTCAATACCAAGTATGGCCGTGTCGGTATCGGTATCTGCTGGGACCAATGGTTCCCTGAGACAGCACGCTGCCTGGCGCTGAACGGAGCAGAGCTTTTGTTCTATCCTACGGCGATTGGCTCCGAGCCTATCTTAGACTGCGACAGCATGCCGCATTGGCGTCGTGTTATGCAAGGCCATAGTGCAGCTAATCTGATGCCTGTGGTAGCCGCAAACCGCATCGGTTTGGAAACTGTGGAGCCCTGCGAAGGCAATGCGGGCCAACAGTCCTCCTTGCTGTTCTACGGCTCTTCCTTCATGACCGACGGTACCGGTGAGCTTGTGCAGGATGCATCGCGTGATCAGGAAGAAATTCTTTATGCGGAGTATGATTTGGCAGCCTTGGCTGAGGACAGACTGAGCTGGGGACTGTTCCGCGATCGCAGACCGGAATGCTACTGTAAGATTGCCGGTAAGTAAATATTGAAGCTATAATAAAAAATCACAATCGGTTAATAATATAACCGGTTGTGATTTTTGCTTTATCCGATATTGAGCTCGTGCTTGAGAGCATCCTGTAAAATTTTGGAGAAGTTCAGCTTTTTGGCAATCGCCGCATCATTTAACCATTTGGGGATGGTGAGAGTTTTTTTGACTGCTTTGGTAAAGTGCTCTTTGGCATATGCTTCTACATCAACACTTACTATATTAACAAAGGCTTCTGCGTAATCGCTATATTCTTCGTTAACGTCAATAGTGTTTAATTCAGATGGTTCCGGAACAGCTTCATTGCTGAGCTTTGCTTCGTAAAGAAAGCCGGCAAGGCAGTCTGTTGCCATTTTCATGGCATTTTGTAAATCCGTACCACAGGTTGCCAGGTGGTTAAGGTCTGGGAAAATTACGGTGTATTGTCCGTCTTTTTCTTTATAAAAGCACGCAGGATACATTGATAACATAAAATCACCCTTTCTGAAAATCTAAACCGGCTTGTTTGAAAATAGCTTTAACTGTGCCTATGGGAATATCTCCCTTATGGTTAGGAACAGTTACTTTATTAGGTTGGCGTGGATGTACGTAATAAAAGTGGGAGCCTCTGGTAGAATATAATGTCCAATCGGCTTTTTTCAGTAGCTTTTCCAGTTCTTTAAATTTCATGATATTGCTCCTTTCATAATTGTATCATTTAACACGTATAAAAACAATACGTATTGATGATGCTATTAAAAAAGGAGTATTGCAGTTGGTACTACAATACTCCTAAGAGAACGACAACAGTATTAAATTTGTATGTTAGACTTATTATATCATAGAAAATATGGTTAGAGGTATATTTGCAAAAATTTCATAAGATGTTTGGATTAATGATGATAAAATTTTGAATATCTCATCTTCCCGCTTTATCATCAGGCAGATACATAATGGTTATGCTGTAAATAATGATGGTGCAGACTGCCAGACAGATAGCTATTATTGTGAACAGCTTCAGCCAGGGAATTTCCTGCTGCAGATATTTGCGGCAGTAGCGCCAGAAGCAGGTGATGGTGAAGATGTTGAAGATACTGCCTAAAATTAGCATTGTCCAGACGCTTTTGGCGAGCGGCAGGTAGGAAAGGCTGAGATTGATGGCTGCGAGCACAGGCATGGCAGTCATAGTGTTGTAGATTTTGCCGTCTGCTATGGCGAAGCTGGCAGTGAGCATTACGCTGCCTAAAATCAGCGGCAACAGTGAGGCGCAAAGCAGTTGTGTGTTGCCGGGATTATATTGCTGCAGCCTGCTGCGCCAGAGAAAGCGCCCGAAGAGCTTGTAGAGGATTAATGCATAAAGTATTAGCAGAATGCCGCTGGCAAGGGTATCCATACCGCCGAAGCCGATGACAGCAACAAGAAAATGTATTACAAAAAAGCCCATGGCAGCCAGCAGGAAGAAGAGCTGATTATAGAACCAGTACCAAAAGGCTAATGGCAGAAAAGTACGCATAGCAGAACCTCCTCACATAATGTATTCAGCAAATGCTTGTTGATAGTTTAGTGCTCACTTTTATTATAATATGAGTGCGGTGAAAATGCTATGCTTTTGCTTCGTTGAGTAAAATTAGCTTGAATTTTTGCTGAGAATATAAAAAGTCCGATTCGTCTGTGCTGACAAATCGTACTTTCTTATTTGGCTGATTTTTTTAGGCTTTACAATTATTCCTCAACGTAGTTGTTGGCTTTATCATAAAGTTCAGCAACATCCTTGGAAGGACCGCCGCTGAGCAGGGAAACAATGACGCCTGCTACAAGGCTGGCAAAAAAGCCGGGGATAATTTCGTAGATGCCGGTGGAGGCTGCCATAGTCAGGTACCAGCCGATATCAACAACAGCACCGACGATGATGCAGGCTACCGCACCCTGGAAGGTGAAGCCGCGCCAGAAAAGGCTGAGCATGATAGCAGAACCGAAGGCTGCACCGAATACGCCCCAGGCATTAGCAACAAGCTCCATAATGCTGCCTGCACGCGGAGAATCAGCAATAAGCAGAGCAACGAAGGAGATAACAAGTACAACGATGCGGCCTGCCCAAAGCATTTCCTTGTCACCGGACTGGTATTTGCGGATTACAGGTTTATAAACGTCGCTGGCAAAGGCAGAAGCGGAAGCGAGCAGCTGACTGGAAGCAGTACTCATGGAAGCAGCCAATACGCCGGAGAGGAGGATGCCGCTCATCAGAGCAGGGAAAATGCTGCGAACCATGGCGATGAATACCAGAGAATTTTGGTTGATGTTTTCATCCAGGCCCAGATACATACGGCCAACAACGCCTACCATAGTAGCGAAGAAGCAGATGAGGGCGGTCCAGCTGATAGCGATAACAGCGGATTTCTTCATTTCCTTTTGGGATTTGAGGGACATGAAGCGGATGATGATGTGCGGCATACCGAAGTAGCCCAGGCCCCAGCCGAAGCCGGAGATAATATCAGAGGTTTTGGCAACCGGATTCCAGTAATCGGGCGGAATGCCGGCAACAGCCTGCGGATTGATTAAGGATACTGCGAAGATAGGTGCAATCAGCAGAGAACCTAAAATCATCAGGCCTTGGTAGAAATCGGTCCAGCAAACAGCGGAAAAACCGCCCAAGAAGGTGTAGCCGATGATGATAAAGGCTGCCACATACATGGTGTAGGTCTGGTCGATACCGATAACAGTGTTGAACAGAGTACCGCAAGCCTTGATGCTGGATGCGGAATAAATAGTGTAGGCAATCAGAAAAACAATTGCACAGATTACCTGCAGCACGTGGGACTTAGATAAAAAGCGGTTGCTGAGGTACTGCGGAATAGTGATGGCATCGTTGGCTACAATGGAAAAACGGCGCAGGCGCGGTGCCTGAAAAATCCAGCTTAAGGAATAGCCGGTGAGCAGGCCGATACTGATCCAGGCCTGACCGAGGCCGAGAGCGTAGATAGATGTCGGCAAGCCCATGAGCACCCAGGCGCTCATATCAGAAGCACCGGCAGAAAGAGCGGTTACCCACGGTCCCATCTGACGGCCGCCGAGAAAGTAGGTTTTTTCACCACCCTGACGATTTTTATAGAAGAACCAGATGCCGATTGATAGCATGAACAACAGGTAGATAATGAATACTACCATTTCTGTATAATTCACAAACACCCCTCCAAAATTTAAGAATAGATAACATTATTATACACTTAATCTTTGTGCTACTGCAAGCAAATAATAAAAATAAAGTGCTTAATCTGCGGCGGACAGTGTTTTTAGGACTAATCCGAACACTGCTTGCTGCTGATTAAGCACTGAAAGTTTACCATGTGAAATATGTATAAGCTGTAAAGAGAGTCAGAATGATGATTTCGCAAAGCAGGACTGGCTTAAGCGTTTTGAAAAAGTTGGCTTTAAAATAATCGACGGTGATAACAAGACACATATGCGTCGGTGTGAGCATCTGTCCGGCAATACCGAAGGCCATGGCAACGCCGGCCAGGTTCAGGCTGCCTGTCTGCATAGCGGCGACAATGGGCATAACGATGGCCACGTGTCCTTGCGACATACCTGTAAGCACGCCGATGATGAAGCTGACGCAGGCGATGATAACAGGAACCGGCAGCGGAGAGCTTTGGAAGGCTGCGACGATTTCCTGCAGCACGTGGGTGACGGTCAGAATCTGAATGAAGTAGAGGATGCAGAGCACATTGAGAAACATTTTGATGTCCAGCGCACCGATGACAACATCCTTGAGCCCAACCTCGCGCTTAGTAAAGCGCAGGACCAGAAACAGGCAGGCTGTTACCAATCCCATGCCGGCGGAGGCATTAAAGCCGCAGAATACTACGAGAATAAAGGTGATAATGACAGGCGAGAGCGCCAACCATAAATCCTGCATACCCTGACTGTCATTGGCAATTGCTTCAGTACGGCTGCTGTCCGCTTTGATGGGGCGGATGAGAACAAACCAGCCTGCGGAGAAGGCCAGTACGGTAAGCCAGGCCAGATGCAGGATGAATTCACTGTAGCTGACACCGGCAATGTTGCAGGCCATTATCATACCGGGGATAATCGGGCTAGAAAATTCAAAGATATGGCGGAACCAGAAATTGATGGCAGCTTTATGCTCCTGTTCGATAGGCAGATTTTTGCTGGCCTCCTCTACAATAGGTGCAGAAAAGCGCGCGCCGCCCAATGACGGCAGCAGTCCTAAGAAGGCAGGCATCACGGCCAGGGTTACCTTAGCGCTGGAAAAGATGCGCTGCAGTGCCTGCACCATACCTGCCAATGCACCGCTGGTGCGCAGCTCGATTTCCAGGCACATGACAAAATAGAGGGCAAAAAGAATATCATAGGTGCGCGGCATTGTTAAGGTTTCGCGTAAGGCCTGAACCAGATACGGCAGCTCCGGTGCTTTCATCAGCCAGATAAAAATACCGCTGGTGAGCATACAGGGGCCGATAGGAATGTGACGACGCAGCATGAGGATAATCATGAGCATGGCGATTGTAAGCAGAAGAAATATATTCATAAACAGTTTTTCCTTTCGGTTGCGTAATTGTTGGCAAGTACCAAGTAATTGCTGATGATGTTTATTTATTATACACCCTGCTACAAAAAAATCATAATAAAACTGTAAAAAATCTTAGTATAGGATGCAAATAATGCTATAATGTAAGCAGAGATACAGAAACGGAGGTCAGATTATGCAGATAGAAAGATTAAGGCTGAAGAATTTCCGTTGTTACGATGAGCTTGATATTGATTTTGAACCTAGGCTGACAGTTATTGTAGGTGAAAACGGCAAGGGCAAGACGGCGATTTTTGATGCGCTGGCAATTGCTCTGGAGCCTTACCTGCGCAGCTTTGATGCCAGTGGCAGGCAAATTACTCCCCAGGATGTACGGCGTGTGCCTGTTTATAAAAAGGATATGCGTCATATTGATGGTATGGAATGCCATTATCCGGTAGAAATTAAGCTGGAGGGTGAGGTTTACGGCAAAAAGCTTACCTGTACCCGCCGACTGTTGGAGGGTAATGTGCCTGAGGATGATGCTGATGAGCTGTGCGAACGTGGCTGTGCATTGGCGCACGATGCCAAGGAGAACGGCAACAGGCTGCTGCCGGTGCTGGCCTATTACGGTACTCAGCGCATTTGGGTAGACAGCAAGCTGATGACAAATTTTCATAAATCGCTGATGGAACGCAATGTAGGCTACGAGGAATGTCTGGAGCCGTCTTCTTCCTACAGTACCTTCGGAAAATGGTTTGAGTACGTTACCAAGTGTGCGCAGTCAGAGCAGCAGTACAGCGCAGAGGTGAAGCGCAATGTGATGTTGAAGAATGCTATTCAGAACGCTGTAGACGTGTGTCTGGAAAGTACCGGCCTGCGTGATTTGTATTATAATTATCGCCTGAAATGCTTTGTTGTCAGTCATCCCGATATGGGTGAAATGGTGGTAGATGAATTGAGCGACGGCTTCCGCAGTATTATCAGCATGGTGGCTGACCTGGCCTATCGCATGGCGCGTCTTAATCCGCAGCTGCGTGAGGATGCGGTAACCAAGACTCCGGGGCTTGTATTGATTGATGAGGTAGAAATGCATCTGCACCCGCTGTGGCAGCAGACGGTGCTGCTGGATTTACAGAAAACCTTCCCGATGGTACAGTTTGTAGTGACTACGCATAGTGCGCAGGTGCTTAGCAGCGTGCCGGCCGAGAGCATACGTGTATTGGCTTGGGGCAAGCAGTTCGAAGGCGTGCGCCACGTAGATTTTTCCTTGGGCGCCAACAGCTATCAGCTGCTGCAGGATATTCAGAATGTGAGCCCACGTCCGCAAGCTCTGCCGATTGTGCAGGATTTAAAGCGTTATCTGCAGCTGGTGAGCGAGGATGCCTGGGATACGCCGGAGGCGCTGGAGCTGCGCAAAAAGCTGGATAAATGGTCCAAGGGCAAGGAGCCTGCTCTGCTGCGTGCGGATATGGATATCCGTATGCGTCAGTTCCGCAGGAGGCGCTCATGAAACGTGTTTATAAAAGCAAGGAAGAACCTGAGCTTCTCAGGCAGTACAGGCTGCATAATCCCGAGGAAACCTGGGAGCATTTCCGCCGTCGCTGCCGCAGGGGCTATAAACAGGTGCGGGAAGCAATTTTGCGTGACCAGCACGGCCTTTGCGCCTACTGCGAGGTCGGTATTAAGCTGGCGGAGGAGGAAGGCGAGGTTGATGACTTCCGCGTGGAGCATTTTTATCCGAAAAATGCTACGCAGGAGCATGGGCACAACTATCATCTGGATTGGCGCAATCTGTTGGGCGTGTGCCATGGCGGCAGTCAGCCTTATGTGCCTGACCCCGAGTGGCGCTATTCCAGCCAGAAGCGTGACCGCAGCTGCGATGTGCCCAAGGGTGGGCGTGAAATTACAAACTATATCCTCAATCCGCTGAAGATTCCCGGCAAAATCCGTCTGTTCCGTTATGCGGAGCATAGCGGGCGGATGTACGTAGACGAAGATACCTGCCCTAAAGATTTGCAGGGGAAGGCGCGCAGCACTATCCGCGAGCTGAACTTGAACGCGCCGCGGCTGATGCGCATGCGTCGTGAGGTAATCCATACGCTGGAGGACCAGATAAGTGATGAGCTTAGTAAGGGCCGTGAGCTGGATGAAGTTCTGGAAATGCTGGCGACCATCTGTCTGGTGCCTGATTATAATGGCGTGACGCTGCCGTTCTTTTCCGTTATCCGTTGGTATCTGGGCGAGGCAGCGGAAGAAGTTATCCGTTCGAGCGGAGCAAAGCTATAGCGTTCAAATCCTGTCTGCGATGCAGGCAGGATTTTTTTCGTCCATGAAGAATAATATAAAATGGTTCTTGAACAATGAAATTTTGCTAAATACACTATAAAAAAGGAGAATAGAGAAATGCAAGTTACAAATAAGGCTTTCAAGGCTTACGATGTACGTGGTGTTTACCCTACGGAGGTTAATGAGGAAATGGCTTACCGTATGGGACGCATTTTTTCAGCAATGTTCGCTGCGGAAACTGTTGTTGTCGGACACGATATCCGCCTGAGCGGCAGAGCATTGGTGGATGCACTGACGGAGGGTTTGCGCCATGGCGGTACCAAGGTTATTGATATCGGCCAGTGTGGTACAGAAATGATTTATTTTGCTACCGCGCATCTGAAAGCAGATGGCGGTATTATGGTTACTGCCAGCCATAATCCTAAGGAATACAATGGCATGAAGCTGGTGCGTCGTGATGCGCGTCCTGTTTCTAGCGATACCGGCCTGAAGGAAATTGGTGAGATGGTTGCTACTACAAAGCCGTTTGCACATCAGGTGGTAGCAGGCAAGACTATGGGTGCCTTGGAGCAGCTGGATATTATGCCTGCTTATATTGAGCATTTGCTGACTTACGTTGATACGAGTGTGCTCAAACCGATGAAGATTGTTGCTAACCCCGGCAATGGTGGTGCCGGTCCGATTTTGAAGGAGCTGGCTAAGCATTTGCCGTTTGAGTTTATTACGCTGAACGAAACGCCTGACGGAACCTTCCCCAATGGTGTGCCTAACCCGCTGCTGCTGCCAAATCGTGAGGCTACGGCCAAGGTTGTGCGCGAGAGTGGTGCTGATCTGGGTATTGCCTGGGATGGTGATTTCGATCGCTGCTTCCTTTTTGACGAGAAGGCAGAGTTTATCGAAGGCTATTACATTGTCGGCCTGCTGGCGGAGGTTTTCCTGCACAAGGAGCCGGGTGCGAAGATTATGTTCGACCCGCGCCTGACCTGGAATACGGAAGCTATTTTGCAGCGTGATGGCGGTGTGCCTGTGCGCTGCAAAAGCGGCCATGCCTTTATGAAGGAATGCATGCGCAACAATGACGTGCTGTACGGCGGCGAGATGAGTGCGCATCATTATTTCCGCGATTTCTCCTGCTGCGATAGCGGTATGATTCCTTGGCTTTTGGTAACTGAGCTGATGTGCCGCAGCGGCAAAAAGCTCAGCGAGCTGGTAGGCGAGCGCGTTGATATGTATCCCTGCAGCGGTGAAATCAACCGCAAGGTTGCTGATTCCGCAGCAGTACTGGCAGAGCTGGGCAAAAAATATGCTGACGGCGAGCAGGATCACCTGGACGGCCTGAGCGTTGCTTATGATAACTGGCGCTTTAATGTGCGTGTATCCAATACGGAGCCTGTAATGCGCCTGAACGTAGAAACTAAGGGTGACAAGGAGCTGCTGGCGGCTAAGACTGCAGAATTATTGGAAGTTATTGGCGGCGAAGAAGCTTAACTTTCCTGAGTATCCGTGTTTTTTCGTAAAGCACTGCCTGCAGCGTTGCTGCTATGCATATATTTCATTTGAGTCTGTAAAGGAGATAAGATTAAATGTTTAAACCTGTACGTAAAGCCGTTATTCCGGCAGCAGGCCTGGGCACACGCTTTTTGCCTGCTACCAAAGCAACTCCGAAGGAGATGCTGCCTATTGTTGATAAACCGACCATCCAATATATTATCGAAGAGGCTCTTGCTTCCGGCATTGAGGATATCCTGATTATTACCGGCCGCAGCAAGCGTGCCATTGAAGACCATTTCGACCGCAGTATTGAGCTGGAGCTGAACCTGGAGGCCAGCGGCAAAACCAAGGAGCTGGAGTTAGTACGCAAAATCTCTGATATTCGCATTCACTATATCCGCCAGAAGGAACCACGCGGACTTGGTCACGCTATTTTGTGTGCTAAGCATTTTGTTGGCGACGAGCCCTTTGCCGTACTGCTGGGCGATGATGTTGTTGACAGCCAGGTGCCTGCACTGAAGCAGCTGATTGATGTTTACGATAAAACCGGTGCCAGCGTTTTAGGTGTGCAGGAGGTGCCGCAGGAGAAGGTATCTGCTTATGGCATTGTTGCCGGTGAACCGACTGGTGAAGCACGTACCTGCAAGGTAAACGATATGGTAGAAAAGCCTGCGGTAGAGGAAGCACCCTCTCGTCTGGCGGTTTTGGGCCGTTATGTAATTACACCGGAAATTTTCCCGATTCTGGAGCAAACTCAGCCCGGCCGTGGCAATGAAATCCAGCTGACCGATGCGCTTAAGGTATTGGCTAAGAAGCAGCCGATGTATGCTTATGACTTTGTAGGCCGTCGCTATGACGTGGGTGATAAGCAGGGCTTCCTGGAGGCAACTGTAGAAATGGCGCTGAAGCGTCCTGACCTGCGTGACAAGTTCCTGACCTATCTGCAGGGAATCGTTGCCAAGGAGAGCAAATAATTAATGAATATTCTTGTTACCGGCGGAGCAGGTTATATTGGCTCCCATGTAGTGGAGGAGCTGCAAAAGAGTGGCTTTACTCCTATTGTTTATGATAATTTTTCTACCGGCCATGAGGCAGCAGTGCCTGACGAAGTACAGCTGGTAGAAGGCGATATCCATGATGTACGCTTTGCCAAGCACATTATGGAGCAGTTTAAAATTGATGCGGTGATTCATTTTGCTGCCAGCAGTCTGGTAGGTGAATCTATGACCGACCCGGCGAAATATTATTTTAATAATGTTGAAGGCAGCCTGCATCTTTTAGAGGCTATGCGTGGTGCCGGTGTGGACCGCATGGTATTTTCTTCTACCGCAGCTGTTTACGGTGAGCCGGAGGCAGTGCCTATTACCGAGGATAGCCGTCTGACACCGACCAACGTTTACGGCCGTACCAAGCTGGCGATTGAAGGCATGCTGGCGGATTATGACCATGCCTATGATATGCGTTATGTAGCTTTGCGTTATTTTAACGCTGCCGGTGCTTCTCCGACGCGCGATATCGGCGAGGACCACAGCCCGGAAAGCCATCTGATTCCGCTGATTCTGAAAACGGCGCAGGGCGTGCGCAAGCAGGTTTCTATCTTCGGGACCGATTATCCGACGGCTGATGGTACCTGTGTGCGTGATTATATTCATGTCTGCGATTTGGCGAAAGCGCATGTGCTGGCACTTAAGCATCTTTTGAGCGGCGGCAGCAGCCGTGTGTATAATCTGGGTAGTGAAAACGGCTTCAGTGTACGCCAGATGATTGACAGCGCCAAAAAGGTTACCGGCGTTGACTTCCACGTTGTGGAGGAGGCGCGTCGTGCCGGTGACCCCGCAGTGCTCATTGCTTCTTCGGCAAAAATCCGCGAGGAGCTGGGCTGGGAGCCGCAGCATAGCAGTGTAGATGAGGTTATCAGCACTGCGTGGAAGTGGCATAAGGGCCATCCGCATGGCTATTGCGGCTAAAAGTAAATAAGTGCATACTAAAAAACCGGTTTCCCAGGCTTTTAAGCCGATAGGGAAACCGGTTTTGTTATGTGTTGAGAAAGCTTTTCTTAGCAATAACTGTCTAAGCTAAGCAATAACATTGCATAGCAGTCTGCTTATTTGCGTTTGCTGAGGAACTTGCCGATGTCGAAATGCTTGCCTGCCAGCAGGCAGTCGATACGCGCGGTAACTACATCGTTATTGCTGAGCTGACGTGCTTTAATCAGCGAGCGGCGGATGGCAGGCGTGATGAATTCCTGTCCCCAATCGTCTATGATGCCGCAGGCAATGCCACGCGGCAAATCGAAGATGGATTCCAGGGCAGCGCAGATAATAGCATCGCTTTCACCCGGATGTGTGTTGAGATAACGCAGCGGTACCAGCAGGTCGTTTTGTTCTACGCAGTAGCGGGGCAGGTCTGCTTCGATTTGACGCAGCACGCGTTCGGAGCGCTGCTCGCCTTCGTAGGAAAGCAGGTACGGGAACAGCGGTGTTTCATCCGGATGCGCCAGCCAAAAATCGAAAAGCCGTGGCCAAACGTCTATATCCAGCTCCACTGCCAGATTGCACAGCTGGTAATCGAGCTTATCGTCCTTGATTAAATTATTTTCTATTTCCGGCTGCCAGTCCTTGCGGTAGATGATTTTTTCGCAGGCGGCAATCTGTTCATGGCATTGATTAAGAGTGAGCTGCATATGGTTCTGCTCATCGCAAAGCTGCTGCAGCGCCGTAACGTAGCTGATTAAATCAAGTACATCCTCCGGTTTGCTGACATGTGCTTCCGCCTGTTCAATCAGACAGGTAAGCAGCTTGTTCAGATGGATATCGCTGATGTTGAATTGCTCTTCGATAACTTCTGCCGGGAAATGGTTGAGCATAATCAGATAATTACCCACGATGATGACAGCGCTTTTATATTGTGCGTAGTTAAGCGGATGTGCCAGCTGTTCCTCTAAATGTGTTTCTCTGATGAATTTGACGGACAACGGCGGATATTCTACATCGATATCCGGGCCGTTCTGCAGCAGCCAGAGGCGTTCCTCCTCATCACGGCAGTGGCAGTCGGTAATGCTGAAAACCTTGCCCCAACCACTGGTGCAGCGGATAAGCTCCCAGATAGCGTTTTGCGGGTTGAAATTTGTTACGCGGCAGGAATATAAAAAGGCGAAGGTAAATTCCTCGCAGTGTGCTATGCGCAGCAAATCCTGCCACAGCTTCGGCTCCTGCTGACAAATTTTTTCCATGCCGTACATGCCGAAAAGCAGCAGGGCGAATTTTACATGCTCACGTCCGTCGGCGTTATAGAAAAAGCGTCGCGCCAGGTCAAAGGCAACACTGTTGATATCATTCTGGTCTAAGGCTTCGATAAAGGGATCGCAATATTCCGCAAAGGCCATGCCCTTCAGTTCATTGTACAGTTTGCTGCGCTGCTGGGTAGTAGGCTCCTTCAGATAAGCCTGCAGCAGCTTCAGCAGTACGCTGGCGGATTTGGGATTGGGCAGGTTGCCCATTGTATAGTGAAAGGCATCCTCGGAGCCAAGGGGACGGGGGATGGTGGCGTAGCGGTCATCGCACAGATTAGTAGCCGTAAAGCGGCCATGCTCGTCCAAATGGCTGTTTACGTATTGATAGATTGTCTGCTTCATGTGCTCACCTCGTAATAAAAATATGTATTGCAGCAAATAATGCTGTTTTTAAAAAAGCAAAGAGTAACTATATCATAACATAGAGGAAAAATAATGACCAGCAAAAAAAGTAAGGCTGCCGTAGCAGCGGAAATCTGCCACGGCAGCAGCCTTAAGTTTAAGCGTATGCAATTTACATTTGAGTTTTGATTTCCAGGAGGCAGTCGCCGCTTTCTACGCGTTCGCCTGCAGCTACATGGATAGCGCTGACGATGCCGGAAATCGGTGCCGAAAGTGTGGTTTCCATCTTCATAGCTTCGGTAACAATCAGCGGAGTGCCCTTGGTAACGGACTGGCCCTTTTCTACCAGCACCTTGACAACGGAGCCGGAAAGGGAAGCACCAATTTCACCCATGTTGCCTTTTTCTGCTTTCTTGCGGGTAACAGTGGTGGTCTTGGCGTTGCGGTCCTTGATTTCGATTTCACGCGGCAGGCCGTTGAATTCGAAGAATACGGTACGCATACCGGCAGCATTGGCTTCGGAGATGTGGTCCAGCTTGATAACGAGCACTTTGCCCTGTTCAATCTCAACCTTGATAACCTCGCCCGGAGTCATGCCGAAGAAGAAGGTAGGAGTATCGAGAACGGATACATCGCCGAATTGGTTGTAACGGTTTACCCAGTCGGTGAATACCTTCGGATAGAGGCAGTAAGCGCTCACTGCTTCGTCAGTAGTAGGTGCTTCCAGTTCTTTGAGCTTAGCGCGTACATCCTCAAAATCTACCGGAGGCAGTAAAGCGCCCGGACGCTCGCTGATAGGTGTGCGTCCTTTGAGCACCAGCTTCTGCAGCTTTTCGGGGAACCCTTGGTACGGAGTGCCGATGCGTCCTTCGAAGAATTCCACAACGGAGGCCGGGAAGTCCAGAATATCGCCCTTAGCGTAAACGTCTTCTTCCGTCAGGTCGTTCTGTACCATGAATAGTGCCATATCACCGACAACCTTGGAGGACGGAGTAACCTTGATTAAATCGCCGAACATCATGGATACGCGGTGATACATATCCTTGATTTCCTCCCAGCGATGGATGAGACCAAGAGCCTGTGCCTGCTGTTTGAGGTTGGTATATTGTCCGCCGGGCATTTCGTGTACGTAAACCTCGGGGTTGGGGAAGTTTTCGGTTCTGTCGGCAGCCTTGTAGTAGGGGCGCACGGTTTCCCAATAACGGGACAGCTCGTTCATAGCGTCTACATCAAGACGCGGTTGACGCGGATGACCGCTGAGTGCGTAGTACAGGCTGCTGCCGCTGGGTTGGGAGGTACCGTTGCTCATGGCGCTCATAGCAGTATCTACGATATCAACGCCGGCATCAATTGCACGTGCGTAGGTGTAGATAGCGTTGCCGCTGCCCTCGTGGGTGTGCAGATGGATAGGCACGTTGACATAGGATTTGAGGCTGCTTACAAGGCGGTAAGCTGCTTCCGGCTTCAGCAGGCCTGCCATATCCTTGATGGCGATAATGTTGGCGCCGGCTTTTTCCAGCTCTTTAGCCATATTTATGTAGTAATGTAAATCGTATTTATCGCGGTTGGGGTCGAGAATATCACCAGTGTAGCACAGTGCTGCCTCTGCTACCTTGCCGCATTCGCGGACGGTGTCAATCGACAGGCGCATATTGTCCAGACCGTTGAGGCTGTCGAAGATACGGAAAACGTCGATACCGTTCTTGGCTGCCAGCTTGATGAACTGCTTAACAACATTATCCGGATAGCTGGTGTAGCCTACGGCGTTGGCACCGCGCAGCAGCATCTGGAAGAGAATGTTCGGTGCAGCCTGACGGAACTGTGCCAGACGCTGCCAGGGACTTTCGTCGAGGAAGCGATAGGCTACGTCAAAGGTAGCGCCGCCCCAGCATTCAAAGGAGAAAAGTCCGGGCAGCTTGCCGGCGGTGTCGCGCATAACGCGCAGCATGTCGGCGGTACGCAGGCGGGTTGCGAAGAGGGACTGATGCGCATCACGGAAGGTGGTGTCTGTGAGCAGAACCTCCTGCTGTGCCAGTACCCATTCAGCCAGACCTTCAGGTCCGCGGGTATCAAGAACGTGCTTAGCACCCAGCGCCAGAATGCCGTTGTAGGGTTTGGGCATATTCAGCGGTGCAAAGTCCGGCTTCGGCTGTACGCCGACGTTGGAATAACCGTTGACGGTAATGTCAGCGATGTAGTTCAGCAGCTTGTTGCCGCGGTCCAAGGTTTTCTGGAAGACAAACAGCTCCGGTGTATTATCAACAAAGTCGGTAGTATAATCGCCCTTGATGAAGTGCGGGTTCTGCAGTACGTTTTCCAAAAACTGGATATTGGTTTTGACGCCGCGGATACGGAATTCTTTTAAGCAGCGCAGCATCTTGGTAATTGCAATCTGGTGAGTGAGGCCCCAGGTGGTAGCCTTAACCAGCAGAGAATCGTAATACGGAGTGATGACGGAACCGGTGAAGGCGTTGCCACCGTCCAGACGGATGCCGAAGCCGCCGCCGCTGCGGTAGGTAATCAGCTTGCCGGTATCGGGCATAAAGTTATTGGACGGGTCCTCGGTGGTAATACGGCATTGGATAGCATGGCCGATGGTTGTCAGCTCATCCTGCTGCGGCAGGGCGATTTCCGGGCCGTGCAGGTTGTAGCCCTCGGCAATCTTGATTTGTGTCTGTACAATGTCGATACCGGTAATTTGCTCGGTAACGGTGTGCTCAACCTGAATGCGGGGGTTAACCTCGATGAAGTAGAACTTGCCGTCGGGAGTAGCCAAAAATTCTACGGTGCCGGCGCTGATGTAGTCAACATTTTTCATCAGCTTGACAGCAGCCTCGCAGATAGCTTTGCGTTGTTCTATAGGCAGAGCGAAGGCCGGAGCAATTTCAACCAGCTTCTGGTGGCGGCGCTGTACGGAGCAGTCGCGCTCAAACAGATGCATTAAATTGCCGTGGGTATCGCCGATAATCTGTACTTCGATGTGTTTCGGATTTTGCAGATATTTTTCAAGATATATTTCATCATTGCCAAAGGCTTTTTTAGCTTCACTTTTAGCCATGTCGTAGGCAGTTATGGCTTCTTCGGCGCTGTGAACAACGCGCATACCTCGGCCGCCGCCGCCGTTGACTGCTTTAATGATGATAGGATAACCGCATTTTTCGCCAAAGGCCAGTACCTCGTCGAGGCTGTTTACTGTGCCCTTGCTGCCGGGAATCATGGGGATGCCTGCCAGCTCGGCTTGTTTGCGGGCATTGATTTTGTCGCCGAACATTACCAGATGCTCCAGGCGAGGGCCGATGAAAATCAGGCCTTCCTCAGCACAGCGGCGTGCTAAATTACTGTTTTCGGATAAAAAGCCATAACCGGGATGGATGGCATCTACGTCGTGTTCCTTGGCTACGCGCAGAATGTCTTCGATATCAAGATAAGCGTCGGTCGGACTTTTGCCTTCGCCTACCATGTAGGCCTCGTCGGCTTTGTTGCGATGCAGGGACAGGGTGTCCTCCTTGGAATATATAGCAACAGTACGGATTCCTAATTCGTTGCAGGCGCGGAAAACGCGGATGGCGATTTCGCCGCGGTTAGCAACTAAAACTGTATTAATTTTAGGCATAAGTTTGACCTCCTTAGATAGTTACAAGCTAATTGTATAGAAAACGGCATGTAAATTCAAGGGATAGGACGCATGTATACAAGTATTCTTGCAGGGGACTGGAAGAGTGTGATTTTTTAACACTTTTTGTGTTGACTATACAATCAGCTTCACATTTTTTTCGTTTGTTTATTGTTATAAATAGGTATACAATAATACTTATAAAGCATAGCGAGGAGATGAAATGATGAACGATAACAATGATAAAAAACGGCCATTGACGTATTATTATATGCTGATGCTGGTTTTGATTCTGGTATTCAATTCCGTAATCATGCCAATGTTCTTCAACCCGAAAATGAAGGAGGTTTCCTATAATAATTTTCTTCAGATGGTGGATGAAGGCAAGGTATCTAAGGTAGAAATTACCGATAAGCGTCTGGCTGCGGTTGATAAGAACAACGAAAAGGAAATTTATGTTACCGGCAGGGTGGAGGACCCGGAGCTGGCTAACCGCCTGATGAAGAGTAAGGTAGAATTTACGCAGGTTGTGCCTAAGGAACAAAGTCCGCTTGTAACCTTTTTCACCAATTGGGTACTGCCGATTCTGATTTTCTTTGGCTTGGGACAGTTATTTATGTACTTCATGGGCAAGCGTATGGGCGGCAACGCCATGAGCTTCGGCAAGAGCAATGCCAAGGTCTATGTGGAAGCGCAGACTGGCAAAAGCTTTGCCGATGTAGCAGGTCAGGACGAGGCTAAGGAAGCACTGATGGAGCTGGTTGATTTTCTGCATAATCCTGGCAAGTACAAGGATATCGGTGCTAACATGCCGAAGGGTGCATTGCTGGTAGGCCCTCCCGGTACGGGTAAAACCTTGCTGGCGCGTGCGGTAGCCGGCGAAGCCAAGGTGCCGTTCTTCAGCATCAGCGGCAGTGAATTTGTAGAAATGTTCGTCGGCATGGGCGCTGCCCGTGTGCGCGATTTGTTCAAGCAGGCTCAGGAAAAGGCGCCTTGCATAGTATTTATCGATGAAATCGATGCCATCGGCAAACGCCGTGATAACGGCCAGTTCGGCGGCAATGATGAACGCGAGCAGACTTTAAATCAGCTGCTTAGCGAAATGGACGGCTTTGACGGCAGCAAGGGCGTAGTAATCTTAGCGGCTACTAACCGTCCGGAATCCTTGGATAAGGCGCTTTTGCGTCCGGGACGTTTTGACCGCCGCATTCCTGTTGAGCTGCCGGATCTGAAAGGCCGTGAGGCTATCCTGAAGGTTCATGCACGTAACGTGCGTATGGCAGACAATATCGACTATGGCACGTTGGCGCGGGCAACAGCCGGAGCCAGCGGTGCGGAGCTCGCCAACATTATCAACGAGGGTGCGTTGCGAGCTGTAAAAATGCATCGTAACGTGGTGGAGCAGGAAGATCTGGAGGAATCTATTGAAACGGTTATCGCCGGTTACCAGCGCAAGGGCGCGGTAATTTCTCCCGCAGAGAAAAAGGTTATTGCCTACCACGAAATCGGTCACGCACTTGTGGCTGCTATGCAAAAGCACAGTGCTCCGGTTCATAAGATTACTATTATTCCGCGTACCAACGGCGCTTTGGGCTACACCATGCAAATCAGCGAAAATGACAGCGTGCTGATGACCAAGGAAGAGCTGTTCAACAAGATTGTAACCATGACCGGCGGCCGCAGTGCCGAGGAGGTTGTTTTCGGCAGCATTACCAGCGGCGCTTCCAATGATATCGAGCAGGCTACAAAGCTGGCACGCAGCATGGTAACACGTCTTGGCATGACGGAAGAATTTGATATGATGGCTACCGAGGTTGTGGCCAACCGTTATCTGGGCGGTGACGCTGCCCTGCAGTGCAGTGAAACTACAGCCGGCAAGATTGATGCCAAGGTTTTGGCGTTGATTAAGGAGGCTCACGCAAAGGCACGCACGATTTTGCAGGACAACAGAGATAAGCTGGATGTACTGGCACAGTATCTGCTTGAGAAGGAAACTATCACCGGTGAGCAGTTTATGGCTTTGCTGCAGCAGGAGCAGGCTAAAGAAAATGCAGAGGAGAAAACTCCGGAAGAATAACAATTATAAGCTTAAACGCAGTTACGTATTCCGTAAAACGGCAACGTGACTGCGTTGTTTTTTTTTGCACGCAGCGGTAATCGCGGAAAAAAAATAAAAAAATTAAAATTAGCTATTGCTAACTGTAAAAATATGTGCTACAATAATCATGAAGTTAGTGATGGCTAACCAATGTATATCGTCCCTTCCTGATTTTGCATTGCAGCCTTGACCTTTGACCTTGACAAATTCCTTAAGTGCATTGGTTAGCTCCTCTACTTTTAAACAAGCTGCTATTTGCTTTTTAAGCAAATTCATATTTTTCTCCTCCAAAAACAGACAGAACGCTGAAAATCCGTTAGGCAAGCGGGTTTCGGCGTTCTGTTTTGTTATATCGGTACACTTTTGGTACACTTTTATATTTTGTCCAGCATTGCAGCAAGTGCATTATCTTGATTTTGATATAAGTGCCCGTAGGTGTTCAGCGTGGTTTTTATATCATCGTGCCCCAGGCGCTCCGATACTGCTTTAATGTTAGCGCCGTTGTTAATCAGTAAACTAGCGTGACTGTGGCGCAGGTCATGCACTCTTATTATTTTTATACCAGCGCCAATAGCTGCCAGCTTCATAACATAGGCAAGGCGGTTTCTGTTCAAGCCAATAAAAATATTATCCTGCTTCTGTGGTTCGTACAGTGTAGCAATGTAGGCATTTAACACGGCACTAGCCTTGCAAGGAATAGTGACTGTTCGCCTTGACTTTGGTGTCTTTGGTGGCGCTACTACATAGCCTGTGGCCGTGCGTGACAGTGTCTTTGTTACTGTTATGGTGTTTGCTTTGCCGTCATAGTCTGCCATGGTCAGCGCCAATAATTCACCTACACGCAAGCCACTATAAAAAAGCACTGTCAAGGCTGCTTTGTCCTGCAATGCCTGTACCTGTTCAATAGCTTTGTCAAATTCTTCTATGGTCCAATAGCTGGCGCTATCTGCCTTGCGTGCTCCAATACCTCCGGCAATGCAGGCTACATTTCTTGCAAGTCCGTAATATTTCACGGCGAAATTAAAAATTGCTGAAAGCTGGCTGTGTATCCGACGGCAAGAAGTAGGCTTGTATTTGGTTGTAAGTTCATTTTGCCATTGCCGGACGTGCGCTGGCGTTATGCTGCCTATGTTGTCGAATCTCTGAAAAAACGGCAGTATGGAATGCTGAAAAAGTGAATCTTTACTGATCACTGTGCTTTCTTTCAGCCTTGCCCGGCAATCAGCTATATATAATTCGTACAAGGCTTTAAAGCTCATGCAGCTTGCGCCGTACTGCTGGTTCAGAAAATCCCTTTCGGCTGCTTTGGCATCCCTAGCGAATTTAAAGCCGCACTTTTTTTTGCGCCGTCGCTCTCCCTGCCAATCTTTGTAGCAACAAGAAAAGTAGTATTTGCCTGTGGTCTTGTCTTGATATACTGCCATAATAGTTCAGCTTTTGCCCCGTAGCGCCGTTTTTATGCTTTGCAGGTGTAGTCATATAGGCTTGCTATTTTCAAGCGCTCCTAAGCGAAATTCCGCCCCGCATAGACAAAATAAAAATTTTCTCGGTGTTCCCTCGATGTTCGTTTTTTCCGTGTCCTTTGGTAATGGAATTTTCGGCGCTGCTATTGCAGTTATCACCGCTTTATCACCGCTAAATTGAGTTTATCGGCGCTCTTTCGGCGTTAAATGTGAAAATCTGCTATTTAAGTTTTAATTTCTTCGTGCTAAATTGTCGCTTTTCTCACGGCTTCTTTCTCTCTGTTCAAGCTGTCCTTTTTGAGCTTCAAGTGTAAATTCTCCGTTGTTCGTCCGTTGTTCAAGTGTAAATTCTCCTTGCTTCGTCCTTGCTTCGTTCTCTTGGTTCGCCTCTTGGTTCAAGTCCTGCTCCTCCCAAAACTCTCTGTGTAACCAGGGAACATAAAGTCTGTATCCCGGTTCTATTTCAGCTTCAAGATTATATTCATCCTTGTATACGTTAAATTCTATTGGGTCAAATTCTATTGGGTCAAATTCTATATTGAAGATGTTATTTTGCTTCTTCTTCGTCATTTTTCCCTCCTATGGTATGCATGTTATGCGTTGGGTATACGCCATAAAGCCTTGCCCCGTCTAGGTTTCGGGGTTTATAATACCGAAAATACCCATAATACCCTAAAATTAGAGAGATATATATAATTATTAAGAAAAGAGTAATTGTATTTTCTGATATACGCTTTTTATTTTTTCCATACGTATATATATATTTATGGTATTCATGGTATTAATGGTATGCACGAATCTTGAAAGCCTTGCCCTGTCTAGGTTTCAAGGTTTTTGCCGTGCATACCCTGTGCATACCATGCATAACCTAAAGCGTATTTTTTAGGTGAATTGCTGAAAATATGCCGTTGTCTAGTCGCTCTGTGTGATTTATACGTCCGTCCGAACGTGTCATGATATAGCCTTTGTTTTTCCAGGCATCAGCCACGGAATTAAGGCTGTAGCCTTGCTTTGCAAGTTCTTCTGCAATGCGGGTTCTATTAATTGCTATATAATCTGCAGTTAATTTACCCCAGCAAGCGCCTGCAGCTGGCTTGTAATATCCGTGTTTGCCACGCCTAGCGAAATAATCTGCGTTGGCTGCTATCACGTCCATAATATAGCGGTAGGCACGTTCGGCGCTGTCTATTTCGGCAAGGCTCTTTGCAATTCCGGCAAGCTGCTTCAAGTCTAATACCTGCCGTTTGTCTTTGAAAATACATTCATCGGCGTATGCATCAGCCAGCGCAATTAGTGCAAGTGCAGCGCATTGTTTAGCGCTGCTGCCACTAATTTCAAGCAAGGTGCGTTGCAGGACCTGAATTTCCTGCTGCAGCGTTTCGGCCGGCTTGCTGGCGATATGCTCAATAAAAGCACGTCCGGCGCTGCCGTAATGGGAATCTATAAAATTTACTACTGCATTGCCGTTGCTTATTATCTGCTCTTTGCACTGCAATTCTATTACCCTGTTTTTCGTACCGCCCCCGCTGTTGCTCTGTGTTATGGGTTCTTCACCTGTGAAGATGAAGCAGTTGTTCCAGGTCTTTTGCTCTTTCAGTGTGCTTTGCTGTGTAAGCCTTGCCCTGTCCTTGCCCTCTGTGAGCTGCATTATAAGTTTGTCATAGTTTTGAAAATTGGTGTCAATTTTGATTGTCTGCAGTTCGTCCGCCAGCAACGGCAAGTCGTGCAGCAGTGCAGCAGTTCCCATTAGTGCATTTGTTGTGCCGTTCAGTGTCAGCATATATTTTTCCGGGTTTCCCCAAACGCTGGCAGCTACTTTTAATGCCACTGTTTTGCCTGTACCTGTACCGCCCCATAAATGCAGCACAAACGGCAGCGCTTTAACCTTGCTGATCAGCACGCTGGCGAATGCAGCAGCTAGTACAATTTGCAGGTATAAGCTCTGTTTCCGTAACGGCGCTATATATTCCGCCCATTCCTGCAGCGTGCCTTTGCTGTGTACCGCCCTTGCAAGTTCAGCGCCTTGCCCGTCATTGTCCAGCATCAACGCTTCAGCATACGGAACGAAAACGCCGTCTACCCAGCCTAAGCGCTCTACAGATTGGATAATAGGAATAGTTTCGGCGTTGTTTGTAAGGCAAGCGCCTAAGTAGGTAACAAGTGCTGCTGCTGTGTCGCTGGTGACGAAAATTCCCCGGTCTGCAAGCTCTATGATTTTGTTTTTGTTGCTTATCGTGGACCGTGGGAAAATGCACTTGCTCCACTGTGACTTTGTCCGGCGGTATGCAAGCTGTACTTTTTCGGTGTCGGTTTCAATGTTACGCAGGACGGCAGCGGGCATAATGGGTATTTTACAGGCGTAATCCTTTTTTACTATATCGCCTTGCTGCTTCAAGCGGTATATTCCTGCATCGTTTGCTATCCACTCCCCGCATGCCAGCGCTAACGGCTGCCCGGTAAAGCTGGTTTCATGTTCCGTGCTGTTGGTTGGTGTGGCGCTGTCTGCTTGGTAGGCTTTCCAGGCCTGCCTAAAGCTTCTTGCAATGCGTAATGTCCGGGCACGATGTTCAAGCATTGCTAGTGTTTTTATTCTGTCAGCGCCGATCTGCAGCAGTAAGCGCTTAAAAATTTTCGGATCTAAAAGCGCTGCCACGTCCAGGCTCTCAATATAGCTTTGTGTAAGCTCTTGCGCCCACTCATAGCCTGTTATTGCTTCAACTTTGCCGCCTGCTGCGAAATAGTCCGCTATATCTCCCTTTTTAGGGCATTTTTCCCAAATATCCGGCAAGGCTAGTATTTTGCAGGCGTATTCCTTGAAAGCTGCAGCATAGGCAGCGCCCTTTTCGTCATTGTCCGGAATAATGACTTTTGACTTGAATTTTTCAAGCGCTGCTTTATCGGCAGGCGTGAATTTTATTTCTTTCTGTGCCCCGGTTCTGCTGGTAGTTGCAAGCAAGCCATGCTTCGTCATAGCATCGGCGCATTTTTCGCCCTCTACTACGTAAAGCGTGGTTTCCGGCGCTGCTTCTGCCAGCTTGTCAAGGTTATACAGTATAACGGCATCAGCAGGCTTTTTATATTGCTTCTTGCCGTCTGCGTCTGTGTATTCAAACGTAAACTGCTTGTGGCCGTCTGTCCACTTGCGACGGCGTTTCCGGAATTGTTCTTTACCATTCGGCAGGCGGTAAATGTGGTAATAATCTTCGGTGGGTGCTGCAGTCTTATAGTTGATTTGTTCCGGTTCTTCGTGCTTTGCTCCCAACCGACGAAATTCCTTAAACAGTTCTGTTCCGCTGGCGTTGCATTTTTGGCAATAGAGTACCAGCGTTTCCCCTTTCTGCTTAATATATAAGTGTTCAGCTTTACCGCATAATGGGCACGTAGCAACAGTTTCAGCGCCTTTTTGCTTTGCTCCCTGTAAGTATGGTCTAATATCTTCAAGCATTAATTTTCCCATTCTACCCTCCATATAGAAAAATTCAAAAGCCTTGCTGCCACTATAGAAAGTTGCAACAAGGCTGCTTTTCTGCTATAATCTTATTTGAAAATTATTCTGTGCAAGCCTGTTGACGTGTGGCAGCGTCGGCAGGCTCTTTTTTTATCTGTTTCAGCAAGTACTTAATCCGTGCTGATTTTTCCGCATATTCCAGCGTAACTTTTGCGAAATTAAGCAAGAAATGACGTTCACTGTCATCCGTTATTCTGTAGGCTTGCACTAAGGCAAGTTCTTCATCTGTAATCTGGTCCTTTTGGCGCTGGCGTTTACGTTCGTGACGTACACCGGCAACGTATCCGGCGCAGGCTGCTGCAAGCAGCTTGTCCCAGGGTTCGTCCTGTGCTAAAAGGTTTGAATCTGCAAGCTCCAGGCAGTAACGGCAGGCATCAGAAAAAGTTCTGTTTCTTAATCTGCAGGCAAGTTCTATTGACGGCAGGTCTTCAGCATCAATCATGTTGTTTTACTCCTCTCTGTGCTTCGTAGAATCGTTTTTCAGCGCCCTGTTTGGCCATGTATAGAATTATACCTGTTGCCCCTTTTTATGCGCTCTGTGGGGCATCCGTGGCGCTGTGGCTGTGCTTTGCTGTTGGTAGCAGCAAGGCTTTTTCGGTCGGTGGCTCTCGTGGTGGGTAGGTGGCTTATTGGTAGCAGTTGCCGGCGCTGGGAACATCCGGCAACTTTTATTTTTTCGCTTTGCGTTCTTGCGCTCTTTCAAGGCGTTCTTTCCTGCGTCTTGCTTCTCGTGAAGTTTGGTTCAGCCATTCAGCGGGAAAACATCCTGTATTCGTACGCAGTCTTTTTTTGCGTGCCGGGGAAAATACAAACATTTTTTATTCCTCCTTTATGCTACAACGTCAACTACTTGACGGAAATAACGCTCATTAATGCGTCCAGCCATTACAAACTTGCCTTGCTCTTTCAATTTGTTGTTCCACTCTCTAATCAGCTTATAAGCCATGCTTTGGGAGATATTAAGCGCTTCTGCCACGTCTTGCGCTGTTAAATAGATTGTTTTGTTTTCCATGTTTTCCTCCATTCCTCGTATTCATCCCATATGTTAAGTTCTTTGATAAGCAGTTCCAGCGCTTCAAGCGCCCCGCTCTGATATGCCAGGCGTGTTTTGTTCTGCCTGTTCCGCAAAAAGCTCTGCTGCAGGCTGAACAGACGCAAGGCGGTCTGCTGAAATATCTGCTCTTTGATTTGTTCCGCTTCACTCATTCTTAACGTCCCAGCGCTGCAAACTTTGCTGCTGCATTGGTCGCAACGAAAATGATCATAGCCAGCAGATAAACATAAAAGGCTGCTTTCGCATAATTGAAGCGCTTGACTGTTCTTGTAGTTCTCATTCCTTTACACCTCGTTTCTTAGCTTTTTTGCACTTGCAATATATGTATAAAACAGATACTTTTTATAGATTATATCTGTTTTATGCATATATTGTAACCGTTATCCCTTTAATAGTCAAGCCTGATTTGTGTACAAAACAGAAAAATAATGATATAGTTATCTAAAAAGGCGGTGTTTGTATGTCTTTCGGAGAAAATTTAAAGTATTATCGGAATTTAGCTAGATATACACAAAAAGAATTAGCGCAATTAGTAGACGTGGGGTTATCGACTTATAACAAGTATGAAAAAAATGAGTATCAACCTAAATTTGACACTCTGCTGAAAATTTGCGATATATTAGAAGTTTCGCCAAATGAATTGCTAGGATATAAAAAGCAGCCTATAACATTGAATAGTTTAGGTTTTGAAATTGTGTCTGAAAACAGTGACGGAACGACAACATTAAGAAGCAAAATTTATAAATATGATGAAAAATTTTCGGTAATAGCTGACAGCGCTATTTTTACATTAGAAAATAAATATATAGAAATAATTCTGCGTGATATAGAAAATCAATGCAATGAAGCTAGAAATTTAGCTTATGAAAATACTGATTATCAATTAGCGCAGCAATTATTAAAATATTTTAGCGTAGTGCAATTTAAAAAAGAAGATTGTACAATTGACGAAATCGCAAATTGTTCTGCTAATCAATATATTAAATTAGTTCAATCATTGCTTAATCCAATCTAAAAAAGCTAAAGCATTAAAGCATATAGTCAGCGCTGACTAAGCAGTTCGGCCGGCAGGCGAAAGCCTTGCCAATAGTGCCAGGCAAGCGAACGGCAGGACGCTAAGAAGTTATCATAATCTATATTATCGGACGTAAACAATTATTTTTTGAGTTTATCCACGTTATACGCTGTTTAAATATGCAAGTTTTCTTGTATATTCTGCATAAGGTTACATAGTTTCTATACGCTTGTTTATTTTGACTTACTGTATATTAGTTGTATATGTAAACGTATTTTTATTATAGCCTTGCATAATCTGCTTGCTATGATATAATAAATACAGTTACATTCTAATAGTATAGGCGAATTGTAAACTAAAAAGGCTGCCTGTGTTGCGTATCAGCTCTGACGCATAGCAGGCAGTCTTTTTGGCATTGGTCCAAATTTTGGGGTTGGGCTGTTACATGAGTGTGTGTGGACCTAGTCCGTAGTTGTGGGTAGACCTATTACAATATGTGGGTCGTGCTAGTACA
>OIYY01000048.1_pt1 | contig 86538 bp, 78 predicted proteins | sample 1588341 | NCBI WGS metagenome assembly OIYY01 (sample SAMN03283287) | human gut metagenome | biome: human-associated habitat; material: feces | host: Homo sapiens | place: Peru | collected 2012
AAAACCTGGGCGCTGACCCGAAAGCAGTTCTGATGGCTATCGCTGTTGCAGCATCTTGCGCATTCGCAACTCCGGTAGGTACTCCTCCGAACACTCTGGTACTCGGCCCTGGCGGATACAGATTCATGGACTACCTGAAAGCTGGCTGCGGTCTCGTAATCGTATGCTTCATCGTATCCCTGATCGTTATTCCGATGGTATGGCCGTTCTTCCCCGGCAAATAATACCAGTCTGACGAATAAAGCACCATATGCTTCGTCATAAATGCCTTGACGTACCAGAAGTACGCCGGCGGCATCCGTTCCTCGCCTCTGGCACTTTCTCGCCAGCCTGGTGATTGGAACTGAAGACGAATAAAGCACCATATGCTTCATCGCAAATGCCTTGATGTACCAGAAGTACGCCGGCGGCATCTGCTCTTCGCTTCTGGCACTTTCTCGCTAGCCTGGTGATTCAAAATGATAAAGCAACAAATGCTTTGACAGTCAAAATGCAAATCAACCCCTGTCACGAAAGTGACGGGGGTTTTTGTCATATGTGTTGAATTTTGTTAATGATGCCATAAAAAAAACACATCTTTTTGCTATACTTGCTTTGACCTCAAAAAGAGTAGAGGTTATAATAGTAAAGGAATATATTTAATAATGAGGGATGCAAAATGATGAGTTTCGTGAAAAAGAATAAATATATCCTCGTAGCGGCTGCGATTTTGCTCGCAGGCAGCTATGGTGGCTATAAATATTATCAAAGCACGCAGGTTTCTACTGCTGCTGTTAAGATGGGCGAAGTAAAAAAAGGCAATATTGTAGAAACTGTTTCGGCAACCGGCGCCTTGAGCGCACAGGATAATGTTGATATCAGCTCCAAGATTACCGGACGAATTGTTGAAGTGCTGGTTAAAGAAAACCAACATGTCAACGCCGGTGACGTACTGGTGCGCCTTGATGCAACCTCTTTGAACGCAACGCTGGCTCAGATGCAGGCCAAACTGCATAATGCCCAGGCTAACTATGAGCGTAATCTGAACCTGCTGAACCGCGGTGCTATCAGCCAATCTACCTTTGACAGCGTGGAAGCAGATTACCTTGTAGCCAAGAGCAACTATGAAAAGGCTGCTTCTGATGTTAATGATACTGTTATTACCACACCGATTTCCGGTTACATTATCGGTAAGCCTACGCCGGTTGGCCAGACTATCAGCTCCGGTATCAGCACACCGCAGGTTATTATGTCTGTGGCAACGCTGGATAATATGGAGATTGAAGCAATGGTTGACGAGTCCGATATCGGTCAGGTTAAGGACGGACAGAAGGTCAAATTTACTGTTGATGCTTATCCTAACGAAACCTTTACCGGCAAGGTGCGCCTGATTTCCCGCAGTGCGACTACGGAAAATAACGTTATCTATTATAAGGTTTATGTTACCGTTGATGATGCTAAGGGCAAACTGTTGCCGACTATGACAGCAAGAACCGAGATTATTATCAACGAAGCAAACGACGTAACCATTGTGCCTTTAAACTGCATTTACAGTGAGGGCAGCCGTCACTATGTAAAAGTATATAACGAAAAGACTAAGGAAACACGTGATGTAGATGTAAAACTCGGCCTGACAAGCGACAGTGAGGTAGCAGTTACGGCAACCGGTCTCAGCATTGGTGACAAGCTGCTGGTGAAGAAGGCTGTCAGCAAGCAGAGCAGTAACAGAATGGGCCCACCGCCTATGCACTAAGGAGGCGTTAGCTTTATGTCTGTTATCGAATTAAAAGATATTATGAAAACCTATCAGATGGGTGATAGTGTGGTACACGCGCTTTATCACGTAAATCTGAAGATTGAGCCGGGGGAATTTACTTCTATTATGGGGCCTTCCGGCAGCGGTAAATCTACGATGATGAACATTCTCGGCTGTCTGGACAGACCGACCTCCGGCGAGTATTTTCTTGATGGCAAGGAGATTGCCGGTTATGATGACGATGAGCTGGCGCATACACGTAATGCGAAGATAGGCTTTGTCTTCCAAAACTTCAATCTGCTGGCTAAGCTGACTGCGCAGGAGAATGTAGCCTTGCCGTTAGTATATGCCGGTGTAGACGAGGAAGAGCGCATGGAGCGCGCTAAGAAGGCATTGGAGGCTGTTGGCTTGGGCGACAGGCTGGAGCATAAGCCTATGGAGATGAGCGGTGGTCAGCGTCAGCGTGTGGCCATTGCCAGAGCCTTAATCAATAACCCGGCGATTATTATGGCCGATGAGCCTACAGGCAATCTTGATACCAAATCCAGCTACGAGATTATGGATATCTTTAAGAAAATGAATGAAAGCGGCAAGACGGTGGTTATGGTTACCCATGAACCGGATATTGCCGAGCAGACGAAGCGTATTCTGGTAATGCGCGACGGACAGCTGGTAAGTGATGAACGTAGCGGTGGCAGGACTGATTATGCGGCCAAGGAGCTGCAGCAGATGCGTGACGGTACGCAGGGCTGATAAAGGAAGGTAGATATTTATGTTGAATGAAAGCATTAAAATGGCTTTGCAGGGCATGGTCTCGAATAAGCTGCGCACCTTCCTGACGCTTTTGGGTATTATTATCGGCGTTGGCGCCGTTATTGCAATGGTCAGCCTTGGCTTCGGCCTGAAGGAGAATGTTAAGAACAATATCTCTAAATTGGGCAGTAACCTGCTGATTATTACCTCCGGCGGCCGTACTGCCAGTGGCGCGCGTCTGGCGGCCGGTGAAGGCGTTAAGCTGACGTATGATGATATGCAGGCTATCGAGAAGCAGGTTGATGGTATTGCCAACATTTCGGCCAGTGTCAACAGAAGCTATCAGATGGTTGCAGGTAACCAGAACTGGACCAGCCGTGTTGAGGGTACAACGCCAAGCAGTTTTACCATTTCCAGTCTGGAGGTTGAGGATGGACGCATTTTGAGCGAGCGTGACCTCGTAAGCCGCGGCAGAGTAGCGGTTATCGGTAAGACCGTTGCTGACAGTCTGTTCCCCGAGGGCAACCCTGTAGGCAAGATTATGCGTATCAACAAGGCACCGTTTCAGGTTATCGGTGTTTTGAAAAGCAAGGGCCAGGGCAGTATGGGCATGGATCAGGACGACGTGGTATATGTTCCTCTGACAACGGCACAGAACCGCATGATGGGTATTACGAATGTACAGCGTATTACTGTGCAGGCTGCGAATGAAAACATTATCAATGACGTGCAGGCTGATGTAGAACAGGTGCTGCGTACACGCCATAAGATTAAGGATGGCGACAATGATGATTTTACCGTAGGCAATATGGCGCAGATTATGGAAACTATGCTGTCGACAGCCAATAATATTACGATACTTCTCGGCTGTATTGCGGCTATCAGTCTTTTGGTAGGCGGTATCGGTATTATGAATATTATGCTGGTATCGGTAACGGAGCGTACGCGTGAGATTGGTATTCGTAAAGCTTTAGGCGCTACATATAATAATATACTGCTGCAATTTTTAGTTGAATCTATGGTCATCGGTATTATCGGCGGCACCTTGGGTGTAATACTTGGTATCGGTGCTTCCTGTATTATCAGCAGTATGGCAGGCTGGAATACTGTTATTTCTGTTTGGGCGATTATTATAGCGGTAATCTTTTCGGTCGGTATCGGCCTGTTCTTTGGCATTTATCCGGCACGCAAGGCTGCGCTGCTTGACCCGATTGATGCTTTGAGATATGAGTAAATAAAAAAAGATAAGGTGAAGAGAAGCTCTCTTCGCCTTATCTGTAATATGGGAGAAAAAATGACACAAAGAGAACCTAAACCCCCTACATTTAAAGATTATTTGCAGGCCTTTTCGGATTATCTGAGAAGGCCTAAAACTGTTTTTGATTTTAAAGACCGTACAAAGGGAATTTTATTGCTTATTGCGATAATAATTCTGCTGCAGAAGGTTGTACAAATGCTGAGTGATTGATATAATAAAATAATAGAAAAGTGTTGAGCAAGGAGGATGACTGTGACGGGAAAGGGACTTGGTATTTTAGGCGGGACCTTTGATCCTATTCATATAGGGCATCTGCGTATTGCTGAAGCTGTTTACGAACGTATTGCACTGGAACAAATTATTTTTATCCCGGCTTTTGTACCACCGCATAAGGTAGGACAGGATTATGCGCCGGCAGAGCATCGTTATGCGATGACCGAGCTGGCGGTAAAGCCTTATCCGCATTTTACCGTGTCGGATATGGAGCTGCGGCGTAGCGGCGTATCGTATACGATAGATACCCTGCGCGAGCTGCGGCAGATATATCCGGATAAGGAGCTTTATTTTATTATCGGAGCTGATTCGGTGGCTCAGCTGCATACATGGAATTCTATCAACGAAATGCTGCAGCTAGCAACCTTTGTTGCTGCCGGCAGACCGGGTTACGAAGGTGTGATGGAAGAGGTAGTGCATCATTTGGGCGCTGCTGCTGCAGAAAGAATTATGCTGCTGCATACACCCGAATATGATATTTCATCTACCGAAATAAGGACAAGGCTGCATGAAGGAGCGAGCCTGGCGGGTTTGGTGCCGCGGGCTGTGGAGCAATATATCGTTGCTCACAATTTATATCAAAGGCAGGGATGAAGCAGAAATGATGACAATAGACGAAATGAAACAGCTTTTGCAGGCTTCCTTGCCGCCGAAGCGTTATAAACATTCCGTACACGTTTACGAAACCGCTTTGGAACTGGCAAAGTCACATAAGCTGCCGGAAGAAAAAATAGCGATTTGTGCACTGCTGCATGATTGTGGCCGTGAGGTGGCCAGCAAAGAAAGTGCGGCGAAGGCAGATGCACTGGGAATTGCTATTGATGATGTAGAACGCAACCAGCCGATTTTGCTGCATGCTAAATTAGGTGTATACTATGCGCAGACCAAGTATGGTGTAACCGATAAGGAAATTCTGGAAGGTATTTCGCAGCATACAACCGGTGCTGCCCACATGACGGATTTGGCAAAGGTTGTATTTTTGGCAGATATGATTGAACCGGGAAGAGATTTCCCGGGGATAGAGGATTTGCGCAAGCTGGCACATAAAAGCCTTGATAAAGCAATGCTTAAGGCTTACAGCAATACTATTGAATATCTGCTTGCCGGCGGACAATTAATTCATCCGCATTGCATTGATGGTTATAATGAGCTGATGCTGGCACAGAAATCAGATAAGAAATAGGCAGGGCAAATATGGAAGAAAATAATAATCAACAGCAGCCGGCAAAACGTCGCACCAGGCGTAAGTTTCGCTGGGGAAGATTGCTTTGCTTACTGCTTTTTGCAGGTCTTTTAGGAACAGCACTTTTTTTTGGAACCTGTTGGATTTATAACAATTTTATCAATCCGCCGCATGTAAGCGTAACTGCGGCAGATGATAAAATACGTGATGACCAGAAGCTTAACGAACGCATCAACGTTCTGCTGTTGGGAATAGATGATGGTGACAGCGAGGCAGCAGAAAGCGAGCCTAAGCGTACAGATGCGATTATTCTTCTGAGCTTTGATCCTGAGAATAATAAGGTTGCGGTTTTATCTATTCCGCGTGATACAAAGGTAGTGTTACCGGGACACAAAGATCCTGAAAAAATTAATGCAGCCTATGCTTATGGCGGAGCTGTAATGGCTAAGCAGACTGTAGCAAATCTGCTGCGTGTACCTATCCATTATTATGCGTTGGCAAACTGGCGTGGCTTTATTGATGTCGTAAATCTTATCGGCGGCGTCGATATTTACGTAGATAAGGATATGTATTATGAGGATCCATATGCTGATCTGGTTATTGATATCAAGCATGGCTATCAGCATATGGATGGTGAAACTGCTGGCAAATATGTACGCTTTCGCAAGGATGAGCTTGGTGATATCGGACGCGTGCAAAGACAGCAGAAATTCCTGAAGGCAGCGGCTGAGCAGATGTTTTCTGTACAAAATGTAGCTAAAATAAGTAATCTGCTGGCAACGCTGGATAAATATGTTGAAACAGATCTTAATACCTTGACGATGCTTAAGGCTGCCAACAGTTTTAAACTGTTTGGTGATGATAAGCTGCGCAGCTGTATGCTTTACGGCAAATTTGACGATAGCTCCGGTGTAAGCTATTGGAATGCCGAGCAGGCTGACGTAAACAAATCCTTGGATGAGCTGGGGATACCTTACCTAAAGGAAAAGGAAGATAGCGAAGCAGAAACTGAAGAAGAGCCGAAGGAGCATCTGCAGCCTAAGGATAGAGATGAATTGGAAAAAGAAGCAAAGCTTGCTGAAAAGGAAAGTAATAATTAAGGAGGATGTTTAATGGAAACTAAAGACATTGCACAAAAAATTGCGGCTGCGGCCAATGACAAAAAAGCAAAGGATATACTTTTATTAAATATGGAGGGCTTATCTCCCGTTACCGATTTTTATGTTATCTGCAGTGCAGGCAACAGCACTCTGGTTAAGGCAATTGCTGATAATATCGAAGATAAGCTGGCAGAAGCAGGCGTGCATCCTACTCACAAGGAAGGCTATGCCGATGCTCGTTGGGTGCTGCTGGATTACGGTGATGTTGTTGCTCACGTTTTCCTGGAGGAAGAACGCGATTTTTATAACTTAGAGCAGCTGTGGGCAGATGCTCCGTCTGAAGGCTTTGTGGAGAATGCGGATGATTGATAATAAAAAATTCAGCAGAAGCAAGAAGGCTCCTGCTGTTACGAACAATACTAAATATCGTCCCGGTGATGTAGTCAGCTTAAAGGTTGTGCGCACGAATGAAAATGCGGCCTTCCTTGACGCAGGCACCGGTAACACCTCTGATGATATCATGCTGCATAAGCTGCAGCAGACCTCTGAGGTTAATATTGGTGATGAGGTAAAGGTATATCTTTATCTTGATCCCAGCAAGCGTCTGACGGCCAGCATGAAGCTGCCGAAGATGCGTGAAGGCCAATTAGGCTATGTACGTGTGCTGAGCGTTACCCGTGACGGCGGCTTCGTTGATATCGGCGCAGAGCGTGGTGTGTTCCTGCCCTATAGCCAGATGCGCGGCCACGTAAACCCCGGTCAGCTCGTATGGGTAAGACTGTATCGCGATAAGAGCGGCCGTCAGGCTGTGACCATGCGTGTGGAAGAAGATATGGTGAAGGCCTCCAAGCCTGCAGAAGGCTTGAAAATCGGTGATAAGGTTACCGGTACGATTTATAACATTCTGCCGGAAGGCTTCTTCCTCTTTACCAACCAACGCTTTATTGCTTTCCTGCATCGCAGTGAAGTGCCCGGTGGCAGACTGGACTTCGGGCAGGAGGTTACCTGCCGTGTAACCTATCTGCGTGAAGACGGACGTATTAACGTTTCTATGCGTCTGCAAAAGGAGAATGCACTTGTTGCGGATGCTCAGGATATCTATGATTTCCTGGTGAAGCGCAATGGCAGCATGCCTTATTGCGATTCTACGCCGCTGGAGATTATCAAGCAGAAGTTTGGTATCAGCAAGGCTGCTTTCAAGCGTGCGTTGGGCCATCTGATGAAAGAGGGCAAGGTGCGTCAGGAGAACGGCTGGACCTATCTGACGGAAGGTCAGCAAGAAAAGTAAACTTAATATTTTAGGCATAAAAAAACCTGTTAGCTGAAACTCAGCTAACAGGTTTTAATTATCTCAGTCTGAAGGTGAAGGGTAAGCGCAAATAGCAGCGAACCTTTTGTCCGTTAGTACCGACTGCGCTGGTGAAGCGCCATTTATAAGCGGCATTGATACCTGCCTGGTCGAGGTTAGCGTTACCGCTGGAGCTTACGAGGGTAACCTCATCAACAGTACCGTTGGTATTGACCAGAAGGCGTACGACACCTGAACCGGTGATGCCTGCATTGCGTTCTGCAGCAGGATATACAGGGTCAATCTTGCGGATGATACGCGGCATAACAGCGACTGCACCGTTACCGTTACCGCTGCCGGAACCATAGCCGCTGCCGTTGCCTGTGCCGTGACCACTGCCGTTACCGCCGCCGCTGCCGGAGCCAGTGCCGGGGCCTACACCGCTGCCGTGGCCGCTTCCCTGACCGGTGCCGCTGCCCTTACGGGCAACCTTTTTCACAGCAGATTTTTTATGTACAGGTTGAGGCTTATTCTCATCGTTTTTCCAGATAGCCTCCGGATCCGGCTGAGGCTCTTCCTGAACATCCTCTTCAGTAGAGTTTTCTTCGTCATTTGCGTTACTGTCTTCGATATCGGCATCGTTACCGCCGCCACCGCCGCCGCCGCCGAACAGTGATACCTCAACGATATCGTTAGCGGGCGGATGCGATAAATTAAACAGTCCGACGAAGCTTACGAAAAGTAAGATAAAAATATGTGTTACGATAGAACCGATAAAACCGATTCTACTGCGTTGACCAGAATTCATTATTTACCAGCTCCATCCGTTGCCAAACCAAAGCGGGTAATACCTGCGCCTTTAAGTTTATCAATAAGTTCAATAACACGACCGTAATCAACATCCTTGTCTGCTCTGATAACAATAGCAAAACGAGGATTATTTTTTTGCTCGATTGAGGATTGGGTTATTAAAGATTGGATATCTGTCGGCGCATCGCCAAGATAAAGAGTGCCGTCATTTTTCAGGGATACAGCGAAGGTAGTCGTTGTATCCGTAGCAGCATGTGCTGCCTGCGGCAGTTTTACGGGAATGGTTTTCAGGTCGATCATGTACATGGTGCTGAGCATAAAGAATACCAGCAGGAAGAACATGATATCGATCATAGGGATAATAATAAGCTCCGGAGTTTTTCTGTCACGTACATTGCGCAGCTGCATTATTTACCACTCCTTGTTTCTGCTTCGAGAAGAGCACTGAAGCATTGCTCCATGTCGGTAATCATATTATCCATACGATGGGCAAAATAAGAGTGTGCGCACAAGGAAAGAATAGCTACGCAAAGACCGGTAGCAGTAGCGATAAGTGCTTCGCCGATACCGCCGGTGATAGCGATAGGAGCGCCGGATTCCAGATTGAAGATACTGAAGGCGCCGATCATACCAACGATGGTACCGAGCAGGCCCAGCAGCGGGGACATAGTAACGATAATAGCAAGGTAGTCCAGTTTGTTTTTCAGTTTAGCAATGAAAATACCTGCCTGGCTTTCCAAAAATGCTTTTTGCTGTTCTCTGCCGTCGGTGATTTTTGCAGCATCAGCAACGATTTTAGCGCATTCGCCGTTGGTTGCTTCTGCTAATTGAAAAGCTTCTTCTCTTTCATTAGCTCGCAAAAGTTCACAATACTTAGCGGCAAAAGGCTGACCGCTGTCTTCTGCCTTGTAAAACAGAAAACGCTCAATAGCGATTGCGATGACTGCGATTGAGCAGAAAAGCAGCGGCCACATAACGAGACCGCCTTTGTGAAAATACATGATTGTTTGTTGAATTGCTTCCATGAATTGCCTCCTAAAAATACTCATCAAAAAATTTTTGGCAGCAATAACTGCCGAAGTTAGTTGTAAAATATTACAAGCTGAACTGCGTTAATTTATAGTATATATTATCAATATGTAAAATGCAAGGGGCTAGTGAATTTAATTATCTAAGAGTGTTTAAAATGTAACAGTGTTGACTTGCAGAAGCAGAATCGGCGGTAAGGTTGCTGAAACACCGCCTGTTATAGGCTTTGAGAATGTTGTCAAAGAAAATCCTGATGTATTGTTTGTTGTGTGCAGTCACGCCGATTACGGCGAGTGTATTACCAAGCTTACAGAAAATCCCGCTTTGCAAAATTTGCCCTGCATCAAAAATAAACGTACCTACAGTATTCCTCTGCGCTTTACCTACGGAACAGGCTGCCGCACGGAGGATGGACTGAGATTTTTGGCAGAGCGCATGTATCCGGGTATAAGTTCAAATTAAAAAACAAAAAACTTTAAATTTAAAATAAAAGATTCAATATACTCCTGCTGTTTTCACCATAAAAACAATAGGAATTAAATAACAAATAGACAAGAATAAAATATGAGAAAGTCAAAAAATAAGTGCACAGATTAAATCTTAAAATTAGGTTAAGTATTAAAATATGCTTTGCTCATGACTGGTATATGGTATAATAATATATACGGAGGTGAACTGAAATGAAGAATCATTACGTGAATGTAAGTGCCAGCAGCTTTGAAACAGTTAAGGCAGCTGATTATGTAGATAAATCAATGCTCATAAATATATTCAATTCGTTTCTTAATACTAGTAAAAAGCTTGTCTGCATAAGTCGTCCGAGACGTTTTGGCAAAACTTCAGCAGTAAAAATGTTAGCTGCCTATTATAATTGTGAGTTGGATAGCCATTACTTATTTGATGATTTACAAATTGCACAAACAGTTAGGTACGAAAGCTCTATAAATAAATATAATGTTCTCTTCATAGATATCTCTGAATTTATTATTAACGCCGAAAATAAGCATGATATAATCAAGTCAATTCATAAAAATATCTGCGATGAACTGCATAAAAAGTTTCCAGAAACGAAGCACTATAATACTCTGTTTGAAGTACTTAGCAATATTACTTCTACTGATAAAAAGTTTATCATTTTAATTGATGAATGGGATGCTGTTTTTCGTGAATGCGCTGATAATATCAAGCTTCAAGAGGAATACATTGAATTATTACGTAGTCTTTTTAAAACGAGCAGGACTGACGACTTTCTTGCAGGTGCGTATATGACTGGTATTCTGCCTATCAAAAAATATGGAACACATTCTGCATTAAATAATTTTAAAGAGTTTACTATGCTTAGCCCTGAGCCGTTTAGTCGATATATAGGCTTTACAGAGGGAGAAGTGCAGTCAATTTGCCAAAGCCATAATTTGGACTTTTCGCTTATGCAGAAGTGGTATGATGGTTATGTTTTTAATAAGCTGCATATCTATAATCCTGAATCTGTACAGATGGTGCTGCTAACTAGAAGGTTTAAAAGCTATTGGACGGAAACAGAAACCTATTTCAGCTTAAAGAAGTATATTAAGATGAATTTCGATGGGCTGAGAGATTGCGTGGCGCTGCTGATTAATAAAGGATGCTGTAAAATTAACACGAGAAATTTCCAAAATGACATGACCAGTATTAATAGTAAGGATGACGTGCTTACTCTGCTTGTACATCTTGGCTATCTCGCTTTTGATGAAGATATGCAAGAGGTGTATATTCCTAACGAAGAGATTCTAGAAGAGTTTAAAAATGTGCTTGATGAGCAAGATACAGATGCGGTTGTAGAGATGTATAAAACTTCCGAAAAACTCAAAAAGGCCATTTTATCCAAGGATGAAGAGGAGACTGCAAAGATAATTGATGATATTCATATGCGCCATACTTCGATTATAAAATATAACGATGAAAATTCTTTGGCCAATATCATTTCTATAGGCTTCATGTCTTTGACCAATGATTACACGTTGATTAGAGAAATGCCTGCAGGTAAGGGGTTTGCAGATATAGTTGCAATTCCTTTAGTTAAACCAGAGTTACCAATGCTTATCGTTGAACTAAAATGGAATCAGGATGCGCAAACAGCTATAAATCAGATAAGAGCTAAAGAGTATCCGAAAGCTTTGGAAGGTAGGAATGGGAAAATTATTTTAGTTGGCATTAATTATGATAAAAGCACGAAAATGCATGAATGTAAGATTGAGGAATGGATAAAGGAATAGTGTACGGACTTTTAAAGCAAAGGTATTACAGCGTGCAGTAAAGTGTTAGACTCTGTTTTATTAAGTTTTAGTAGGCTCCTTACTATTGACGAGATTAGCAATGTATGATATAATTCCACCCGTGAAAGTAGAAATAAGTATTATTAATATTACATGATGAATAAATTTAAGCTATCAGGTGTCGCAAGACTTAATAAGTAAGCAGGTGAAATTCCTGCGCTGTCACGCAGCTGTAAAGTGGAGCAAGCCTTAATTATGTCACTGGGAAACCGGGAAGGCGAGGCTTGTGAAGAAACTGAGCCAGAAGATTTGCCTGAGAGATTTGAGACCAAAGTATGCTGCGAGTGACAGAAGAATGGTAAAGGACAGGTGCGCCTTTCTGCCAGTGAGCAGAAGGGCGTTTTTTTCTTGCCGGAATATGAAACGTCCTCAAAAAACATGCTTTTAGCCGGAGCCGCACGCGAAACTCGGACAGCTCGGTGGTGAAGGTTAGAAAATAAATTTTTTTAATGAGGTGTATGAGTATGTTGCAAAACAAAAAAGCACTGGTTATGTCAGTGCTGTGCGCTATTGCAAGCGTAGGCTTTGTTATGAGCGCAAGTGCAGAAAATGCAGTGCATGGCAATCTGGATGAGGTAGTCATTGAAGGTTCTCGCGACAAAATGCCTGGTGAAATGGTCAGCGCTAACGGTTCTGTAGGTTTATTGGGTGACAAGGATGTTATGAAAACTCCTTTTAGCGTAACCAATGTGGCGCAAAAGACTATGGATTTATTCCTCGGACCTAATGAGCCGCTGGATAAGGCTTTGGTCGGCGTTCCGTCTGTGAGAGCGTCAGGCAGTGTTCTGCATGGTGACTTTTCTGTGCGTGGTTTCCGTACTAATGGTACTGCAATGTATGTAAATGGTGTGCATGGCGTTATGACTCAGTTCAATCTTCCGATGTTTGCTATGGAAGGTATTGATGTTGTTTCCGGTCCTAACTCTATGTTAGGTGCCAGTGGTGTTCAGTATGAATCCAATACTGCAGGCGGTATTATCAATGCCAGAACTAAACGCGCAGGGGATACCGACTTTGTTAAATATAAACAAACCTTCTCCGGCAAAGGCTCCTTTGGTGAATATCTGGATGTCAGCCAACGTCTCGGACAAAATCGTGAATGGGGCGTACGCCTGAATACGGAACTGTTGAACGGTGAAACTGCTGTTAATGATGCAGATATGAAGGCAAAGGGTATTGCTGTAAATGTTGACCATAAAGATAAGCATAGCAGCACTAATTTCTTTGCTAACTACAGAGATTTGGATATTTATAACGGTATTCGCTGGTTTAAATTGGCAAATCCCGGAACAGCAACTGTAAAGGATGCTAACGGTAACAGCATTAAACAAACCATTCCCGGTGTAACTCATCTTCCGAGTGCTCCGGACGGAGGCAAAAACTATGCTGCTGCAGGTACCTGGAAAGCAGGCTATGGCTGGTTTGCAACCTTGAATCATGAGCAATACATGAATGATAATTGGACTTTGTTTGCTAACTTTGGCTACAGCAGACAAAAACTGAATCAAAACGTATCTCCGAATATGAGCTCCTATTGGATTAAGGACGATGCAGGTAATTATGACTTCCTGCAGACTAACAGTGCAACTCCGCAACGCTCTTACTATGCTCAATTAGGCACTAAGAATAAATTCGAAACCGGTGCGCTGAAGCATGAGGTAATGCTTTCTGCTGATAAGGCATGGAGAAACCGTAACGGTTCTACAACTGTACCCGGTACAACTTTGGTTGGCGGCTCCAACATTTTCACAGGAACTTCCTTCCAGGATGTTGATGCAAGATATATTGGTTATACTACAAGACCTAACAACAAAACTTCTATTTGGGGTGTTTCCTTGCTGGATAGCATCAGCTTCGGCAAATGGGATGCTATGATTGGCATTCACAAACATGCTGCTACGGCAAAATCTTGGAATGCAACCAGCAAATCTTGGGGTAAAGAAATTAAATCCGATGCAACCTGCCCGACTTATTCCTTGAGCTATGCACCTGATGAGCATGTAATGTTCTATGGCAACCATGCAGAAAACTTTGATATTGGCGCAAGTGCCGGTACCAGCTATCAGAATTCCGGTGAAGTATTACCGCCGACTAAGGTTAAACAAAATGAGGTTGGCGTAAAATATCAGAATAAAGGTGCTATGTATACCTTGGCATACTTTGATATTGACCAGGCCAATAATGTGAGCAAGGATGTAGCAGGCTACGCTAAACCTTTCCTTGTACAAGATGGTAAAGTTAACCACAAAGGTCTTGAATTATCTGTTAACGGTAAATTAGCAGATAAATGGTATGGTATGGTTGGCCTTGCTTATCTGGATGCTAAATACAAGAACATGGGTAAAGGCAATGAGTACAAAAACGGTGTACGCGAATCCGGTCAGGGCGCATGGAGTGCATCTGCAGCTTTGGAATATAAAGCAGACGATAGCTTTAGTGTAATCGGCCGTGCAACCTATACCGGCACCACTCCGTTCTATACTGTAAACTATAATTCCAGCACTGTTACTAAAGACAGCAAGCATCTGGAAGCACCGGCTTATATGGTTTATGATTTAGGTGTAACCTATAATACTAAACTGAATAGCGTTCCTGTAAAATTCAGTGCAATGTGCTACAATCTGTTTGATAAGGATTATTGGACTGTTGCTCGCGGTGATCAGGTTTACCTGTCTACACCGAGAACCTTCTTCTTATCTGCCGAATTTAGTCTGTAATAAAATAAAATTTAAAGAGGGCGGTTTTTCTGCCCTCTTTTATTCTATATAAATAAGATGTATAATGGTATGCGAATATGAGAAAAATATTGAGCTTTTTTCTGCTGCTGATGCTTTTATTGTGTGTCGGCTGTGCCAAGCAGGAAGAATCACAAAATCACATAGATAATAAAAACAAAAATATTGTTACACTGGCTGCCTACAGGCATCTTGCTCCCGGTAATAAGGATGCCTATTATTGCAGTAAGATACTCGGCGTATGGGAGCCGCTGATAACGAGAGATGAAGCAGGCTTGCCTGCCCCGTGTTTGGCTGAGAGCTGGGAGATGCGGGATGATGGCAAGGTATGGATATTTCGTTTAAAAAGAAATGTATATTTTCAAAATGGAACGAAGTTTAATGCTGATTCTGTAATTGCTAATTTTGACAGAATGAAAAAGGGCTTGAAGCGTTCTAATTTTTACAGCTTATCATTAGCCTTATATTATCCGTCCTTAATCAGCTATGAAAAACTGGACGAATATACTGTCAGATTGGTATTTAAAGAACCGAATATTAACCAATTATATAAAATGACGGATTTCGGCAGTCCGATGTTTGCCCCTGAATGCTTTGATGCCAATGGTGATTTTAAAGAAATAGCTATAGGTACAGGACCATATAAAATTACCGAGAACGTCATGAATAAGTATGTTGTTTTAAGGCGTAATGATAATTATTGGGGTGAAAAAGGCAAGATAAAAAATTTTGTCGTGCGCAATATTCCCAATACGGATACACGCTATGCAGCACTTAAATCCGGTGAAATTGACGGAGTATTAGATTTAAATGCAATACCGCCGTTTTTGGCTGACGAAATCAAGCAAGATAAGCGCTTTGCTGTGGCAAGCAATAAATCGACAATGATACGTTATCTTGCTTTAAACAACAGTCGTTTTCCCTTTAACGATGTGCGCATGCGTCAGGCCGTAAGCCTGGCTATTGACCGCAAAAATCTTGTCGACGCATTATATATGGGGTATGCAGAGCCGACAATGAATGTATTGAATTACACTAGCCCAGGTTATAAAGTATTTCCCTTGGAGCATAATTTAGCAAAAGCTAAGCAGCTGGCACATGAAGTATTAGGAGATAAGCGCTGTGATGTTACCTATTGCATAAACGGTGCGGAGCCGTTGCAGAAAGGCGAGGCTGAGCTGATTGCTTATTGGCTGGGTAAAATAGGATTGAATGTCCATATTCAGTCTTTGGAGTATGCTACAAGAGCGAAAATGCTGCGCAAGGGCGATTATGATATCGCACGTCTGCAAAAGGGACTGGCAAACGGAGATCCATACGAGGTACTTAACAGCTTTCTGATGCCGACAGGTTCTATTTATATAAACAGTCACACAGGCTACCAGAATAAAGAATTGCAGGGATTGATGCAAGAGGTAAAACATACAGTTGATGAAAAAGAGCGTCAACGGATTTTTGATCGGGTGCAGGAAATAGCTGTGGAAGAGGAACCGTTAGTGGCGCTTTTCAACGATATGAACATCGTTGCTTACAATAAGCGTTTAAAAAATTATAAACCTTTAATCTATGGTGTAGATTTGAGTAAGGTAGAATTGGCGGAGAAATATGATTAGATATTGTTATCGACGAATTTTATTGGCCATACCTGTAATGGTAGGTATTAGCCTTTTAGCGTTCATTTTAGGACTGTTATCACCAGGTGACCCGGCGGAGTTTGCCTTGAATCAGGATGGTCTGGATGCACTTACGGATGCGCAGATAGCAGCTATGCGTGAAGAGCTTGGCTTGAACAGACCTATATATGTTCAGTATTTCAGCTGGTTTGTGCAGGTGCTGCATGGTAATTTCGGTAGCAGCTACATTAGCGGCAAGGATATTTTGCATGAGCTTTTGCTGCGCCTGCCGGTGACGGTGGAGCTGGCGCTGCTGGCTTTGGCCATTGCTGCGGTTGTTGGCATTGCATTGGGCACCTTATGCGCTGTTTACAAAAACAGCTGGCTGGATGATGCGGTACAGTTTTTGACTAATATACTTTTAGCTGTACCCGGCTTTTGGCTGGCGTTGCTGATGATTTTATTGTTCAGCGAAACGCTGCGTTTGCTGCCGACAAGCGGCAGTGAAAGCCTGCGTTACTTTATTATGCCGGCGTTGGCGGTTTCCTTCTCTACCTCAGCAACAGTGTGCCGCTATATGCGCAGCTCGCTGTTGACGGAATTTGCTTCGCAGTATTTTCTCGTAGCGCGTGTACGCGGAATCAGCAAAATAAAGCTGCTTTTTTGCTATGCGTTTCCTAATGCTATGCTGCCTGTAATTGCTTTGCTGGGTAATTATCTGGCAGGCATTTTGGGCGGTTCGGTTATTGCGGAAAGTATTTTTGCTTTGCCGGGCATCAGCAGCATGGCCTTGGAAGCGATTCGCTTCCGCGATTACCCTGTATTGCAGGCCTATGTGCTTTTTACAGGCTGGCTGTTGGTATTGATAACCTTAGCGGTTGATTTACTGATGTTTTATCTGAATCCGAAGCTGAGAGGAGGCGCTGAAGCACATGACTAAAAAAATACAGCTTAATTTCGCTATTTTTGTACTTGCGTTTATCATTCTCGGCAGTATTTTGGCTCCGCTTCTGGCAACGCATAATCCCTTTGAACCGGATATGGCTAACCGTCTGCAAAGTCCCTGCTGGCAGCATTTCTTCGGCACGGATGCTTTAGGCCGTGATATGTTTAGCCGCATTCTTTACGGCGGACGGGCATCAATGCTGCTTACCTTGATTTCGTCGGTTTTGGCGCTGATTTTAGGTGTGGGTGTTGGTCTGTTGTGCGGTTTTTACGGCGGTAAATTAGACATGTTCTTTACTGTTTTAAGCAATATTTTTCAGGGTATACCGGGAAGCTGTTTTATGATAGCCTTGGCCGGTATTCTCGGTCCCAGCATTTATAGTCTGGTTTTGGCGTTGGTTGTGACATCCTGGGCCGGCTTTTCGCGTATTGTGCGTGCGGAGGTGCTGCAGCTGATGGGAGAGCCTTTCATTGAAGGGCTGCGTTGTCTTGGCTGCAGTGATTTGCGAATTATTGTTCGTCATTTACTGCCCAACATTGCAAACAAGCTGCTTGTGCTGGTAACCATTCGCCTTGGCCGAGGTATATTGGCGATTGCCGGCCTGAGCTTTTTGGGCTTAGGTGTACAGCCGCCGACTCCTGACTGGAGTGTAATGATTAACGATGCTATTATGTATTATCGCAGCTCACCGCATTTGATTATAATTCCCGGTCTGTTTGTATTTTTGCTGATTTATTCTCTGAATATCATCGGAGAGCATCTGCGTGACAGCTTAGACAATCAGCTTGATGAGGTACGCAAATGGTAAAAAATCTTGTGTTAGAAAATATATCTGTAGGCTTTAAGCTGCCGCAAGGCGTATTCTATGCTGTAGACGATGTAAGCCTGAACTTGCCCGGAGGTAATTTTACTGCGATTATCGGAGAAAGCGGTTGCGGTAAATCTGTATTGGGGCAGGCTATTTTAAATATTTTGCCGTCGGGAGTCGTCAAAAAGGGTAGAGTGCTTTATAATGGCGAGCAGGTGAAGAAAATATTATCTGCTTTTGGTATTATTCCGCAAAATCCCAGTGAGTCCCTGAATCCTGTACGCAAAATAGGCAAGCAGATGCAGGATATTTTGGCTGTTCATAACATTGCAGATAGTGACAATAGCTATAAAAAGCAGTGTCTGCATTTATTTGGCTTGCAGGAGGCTGACCGTGTTTTGGCTGCATATCCGCATGAGCTTTCCGGTGGTATGCTGCAACGTGTATTGTGTGCTATGGCTGTCAGCAGTAAGCCGGAATGGATTTTGGCGGATGAACCTACCAAAGGCCTTGATGAACAGGTTGGTGCCGTTGTACGCAAAAATTTGCTGACAATCAAGCAGGATTTGCATTTAAGCATGTTGATTATTACGCATGATATTGCTTTGGCACAAGAGGTGTGTGATGATGTGCTGGTGATGTATGCAGGACAGGTTTTGGAGCATAATGCGGATATTTGGCATAAACCGCTGCATCCGTATACCAAAGGATTTTTGCAGGCTTTGCCAAAGAATGGTCTGCAGGTTATTCCGGGAAAGGCACCTGTGCCGGGAGAAAGCTTTACCGGCTGTAAGTTTGCGGCACGCTGCCCTTATTGCACAACGCGTTGCAAGGAAGAAAAGCCTGCTATGCAGCAGGTAGGAAATGCGGAAGTGAGGTGCTTTTTGTATGCTGAAGGCTGAAAATATTTCTAAAAGCTTTATTGATCGCAGCAGTGGCAAAACCTTTGAGCTTCTGCATAATGTTTCACTGGAGATTAAGGCTGGTGAAGCAGTGGCGCTGATGGGTGGCAGTGGCAGCGGCAAAAGTACGCTGGCGCGTATTTTGCTGCGCCTGCTGCCATGTGATTGCGGCAAAATTTATTTTCAGGGACGAGATATTACTCAGGCAACTGCTATAGATTTAAGCATTTTCAGACGCAATGTGCAGTTTATCTCACAGCGTCCGGAAAGCTTTCTTGATCCGCGTCAGACCTTAGGTTCTAGTCTGCGGGAAGCATTTACTGTTTTTAATCTGCCTTATGATGAAGAAAAAATCAAAGAGATGCTTGATTTAGTAAAGCTGAACATTGAACTTTTGCAGCGTTATCCGCATCAGGTAAGTGGCGGCGAAATTCAGCGTATCTGCCTGGTAAGAGCACTGTTGTTAGAGCCGAAGCTGCTTATTTTGGATGAACCGACATCTATGCTGGATATTTCCGTGCAGGCTCAGATTTTACATTTGCTGCGTGATATACGTCAGGAAAAGCAGTTGGCATATTTGTTTATTACGCATGATAAACAGTTGGCGAAATGGCTTTGCGACAGAGTTTTGCATATAGAGCAGGGGCAATTGATATAATTAATATAACCTTCATTCAATTAATTAAAGTGATAATTACTGCAAATCCTGTAAGATTCAAATATTTAATTAATATATATGTTTTTTATGTTTGCCTTTACGGAATAATATCTTGACAAAAATGTGAACTCATGTTATAATCTCAAACTAAGTGTAACATATGTTACAAAACGAGCTTAATAACTGAAGCTATCAGGTGTCGAAAGACTTAATAAGTAAGCAGGTGCGAAGCCTGCGCTGTCACGCAGCTGTAAAGTGGAGCAAGCCTTAATTATGTCACTGGGAAACCGGGAAGGCAAGTCTTGCGAAGAAACTGAGCCAGAAGAATTGCCTGAAAAAGTTAACGGGAGTATACTGCGAGTGACAGGAGGCTGCTAGAGGAATAAGTGCGCCTTTCTGTAATTTTGCAGGAAGGCGTTTTTCTTGCCGGAAAACGTAAATCCCGCAACACATGGCTTTTAACCGTCGTTGCATGCGAAACTCGGACAGCTCGGCAGCGAAGGTTAAAAATAAATTTTTTGATGAGGTGTATAAGTATGACGAAAAAGAAAAAAGCATTGGTAATGTCAGTGCTGTGCGCAGTAGCAAGCGTAGGCTTCGTGATGGGCGCAAGTGCAGAAACTATGCATGGCAATCTGGAAGAGGTTGTTGTTGAGGGAAGTGCAGATTTACTGCCGGGTGGCTTTGTGGTTGCTAATGACAGAGTTGGTATCCTTGGTGATATCAAAGCGATTGATGTTCCCTTTACCCAAAAACAGTATTCCGAAAAAACTATTACAACCTTTTATGATCCTAACCAACCGTTGAATGGTACTTTGGCTAACAACCCTTCTATCAGAGTTGGCAGCCCTTCTCCGATGTATACTGACTTCAGCATGCGCGGTGTTAATATGAATGCCGCACATTATTATATTAATGGCATTCCGAATCTGTTCAACCAGACAAGAAGCATTCCTGCGTATACCTTGGAGAGCGTAGATATTGTTTCCGGTCCTAATACCGTTCTGAATGGTGCTACCTTCTCCAACAACGGCACCAACGGTACAGATGCACCTGCAGGCCTTTTGAATGCGACTACTAAACGTGCAACCAACAAGGATGTTACCAGATATACTCAAAGATTTTCCGGTCGTAGCACACTGACCGAAGATATTGATTTTGGCAGACGCTTCGGCGAAAATAAGGAGTGGGGCGTGCGTGTAAATGCTCATCATGAAAACGGCGGTCTTTCTATGGAAGGCGCAAAAGTTACTGATAAGAGCGTTTATATTAACGTAGACCATAAGGACGAGAAGAGCAGCACTAACCTGTTCGGTGGTTACTTTGACTGGAAGGTTGACGGCGGTCAAAGATGGCTGCAGGCCGGCAGTGTAAAGGCAGGCCATCTGGCAAGTGCTCCCAGCGGCAAAAATAATCTGAGCTTTGACAGCCAAACTAAATACAACCATGGCTATATGATGACCTTGAATCATAACCAAAAGTTAAGTGATAGCTGGCAGGCATTTATTAACGGCGGTTATGGTCAATATTCCGAGCACAAATGGGATCCTAACAGCGGTTCTTTGACCTTGGGCGATGACGGTAAGCTGAGCGGTAAATTCAGAGACTATATTTCTGACAGCAAGAGCATGTATTGGCAGGCCGGTGTTTCCAACGAAACTAAGGTTGGCAATGTGAAAAACAATCTTTCTTTAGCTGTTGATTATTTCAATTATAAGAGCAAGGCTGTAAACTCCGGCGGTAAGAATCCTTCTAACCTTTCCGGTGATATCTGGAATGGGGTGCATCTGACCGGTACGCCGATTTATGCTGCTTCTATTGATTCTGTAGGTTATGGCAAGGAAACTGCTAAAGCTATGACTCTTGCTGACAGAGTAGAGATTGGCAAGGTTTCTGTTTTCGGCGCTTTGCAATATCGTGATTCCGAAACAACAACTGCTGCCGGTAAAAAGGTTAGCAAGGATAGCCTGAATCCGACCTTTGCGGTTGCGTACAAGCCTGTCGAAAATGTATCCGTTTACGCAAGCCATGCGCAGGCTTATACCAAACCTGTTGAGGTTGGCACCGGTTACGATAACACCGGCGAAATTCTTAAGCCTATCAAAAATAAACAGAATGAACTTGGCGTAAAATACGAAAATGCTGATGTTCTGCACAGTCTGGCATTCTTTGACCTGAATCAGGCAAGCTATATCAAAGAAGCTACCAATACCACAATCGGCCAAAAATATACCCAGGAAGGCGAAAACCGCTTTAAGGGTATTGAATATTCCTTGACTGGTAAGGTTGCTGAAAAATGGAACCTGATGGGCGGTGTGCTGTATTTGAACGGCAAGCGTGAAAAGCTCACCATGGGTAAGGAAAACCTGGAAGGCAAGTTTGCTACCGGTACTCCGAAGTGGAATGCTGTTTTAGCTGCTGAATATGAAGCAGATAATAACACCTCCTTTATCGGCAGAGCTAATTACGTTGGTGAATCCCATGTTAATGATAACGGCGTAAAAGCTCCTGACTACATGACCTTTGATTTTGGCGTAAAATATAAAACTGCTATCAACCATGTTCCGGTAACCTTGAATGCAATGTGCTACAATGCGTTTGACAAGAATTACTGGATTTCCAGAGGTACTTCTGTAGCTCTTGGTGCTCCCAGAACCTTTATGCTGTCTGCGCAGTTTGATATTTAATAATTCATTTGTAAAGAGGGTGGTTTAGGCTACCCTCTTTTCTTCTGATTGTATTGGTGGTAAGTCTGCTATGAAAAAAATTTTAAGCATTATATTTCTGCTTTTGTTTATATTATTAACAGGTTGCGGGAATCAAAAGCAAGAACAAAAGAATATAGATAAAAGCAGTGAGAAGAATGTTGTTGTTCTGGCAGCTTACAGGCATCTTGCTCCCGGCAACAAAGACGGATTGTATTGCAGTCGCGTTCTGGGAGTATGGGAGCCGCTTATTACCAAGGATCCCGATAACAGACCGGCTCCTTGCTTGGCGCAAAGCTGGGAGATGCGTGATGGCGGCAAAGAATGGATTTTTCACCTGCGTCAGGATGTGTATTTTCACAATGGCACAAAATTTACTGCGGATTCTGTAATTGCCAACTTCGATCGCATGAAGAAAGGTTATAAGCGTTCTTCTTTTTATGGCTTGAATATGGAAACGTATTATCCGACTCTCATAAAATATGAAAAGATAGATGACTACACTATTCGTCTGCTTTTTAAAGAAGCAAATGTCAATGAACTGTATAAGATGACTGATTTTGGCAGTCCGATTTATGCTCCGGAATGCTTTGCCGAAGACGGCAATTTTAATAGTGTTGCGATTGGTACGGGACCTTATAAAATAACAGAGAATGCTTTAAATAAATATGTTGTTCTTCAGCGCAATGAAAATTATTGGGGAGAAAAGGGTAGAATAGGTAAATATATTGTGCGTACTATTCCCAATACAGATACGCGTTATGCTGCCCTGAAATCGGGTGAAATAGACGGTGTTATAGATATTAATGCTATTCCGCCGTTCTTGGCAGAGGAAATAAAAAAAGATTCACGATTTGAGGTCGGAAAAAATAAATCGACGATGATTCGTTATTTAGGTCTTAACGGTACCAAGTTCCCTTTTAATGATATTCGCATGCGCAGAGCTGTAAGCCTTGCAATCGACAGAAAAAATCTGGTGCATAATATGTACTTGGATTATGCCGCGCCGACGGTTAATATCTTAAATTACACCAGTCCGGGATATAAGGCTTTACCGGTAACGTACGATTTGCAGGAAGCAAAAAGATTAGCACACGAGGTTTTAGGCAATAAAAGATGTGAGATTACTTATTGCATCAACGGCAGCGAGCCTTTACAAAAGGGTGAAGCGGAGCTTATAGCATATTGGCTGCAGGAAATTGGCTTGGATGTAAAAATTAAGTCGATAGAATATGCTACATTGGCGAAAATACTGCGCAAGGGTGATTTCAATATTGTGCGAACTCAAAGAGGCTTGGCAAATGGCGATCCCTTCAGTGCGTTATATCCCTTTGTTATGCCTGATGGTGCTTTGAATGTCAGCAATCGTTTTGGTTATAACAATACTGAGGTAATTATACTGATGAACAATGTGAAGCATATAACAGACGAGCAGGAAAGACAGAGTGTTTTTGACAGAGTGCAGGAAATAGTTGCCTATGAACAGCCTGTTATACCGCTCTTTAATGATATGAATATTGTTGCTTACAATAAGCGTTTGAAAAACTACAAGCCTTTAATTTATGGAGTGGATTTGAGTAAGGTTGAGCTGATGAATGAGCATGAGTAATTTTGTGGACTTATAAGTGATTAGCCGATTATTGCAGGAGAGTGTCGCAAGCAGTAGGCTTTCTTGACATGAATATAAAGATGTGCTATAATTCTGAATATAAAAATGCAACATATGTTACAAAATTAACTTAATAAACTAAATCTATCAGGTGTCGAAAGACTTAATAAATAAGCAGGTGTGAAGCCTGCGCTGTCACGCAGCTGTAAAGTGGAGCAAGCCTTAATTGCGTCACTGGGAAACCGGGAAGACAAGACTTACGAAGAAACTGAGCCAGAAGAATTGCCAGAAAAAGTTAACGGGAGTGTACTGCGAGTGACAGGAGGCTACTAGGGAATGAGTGCGCCTTTCTGTAATTTTGCAGGAAGGCGTTTTTCTTGCCGGAAAACGCAAATCCCGCAACACATGGCTTTTAACCGTCGTTGCACGCGAAACTCGGACAGCTCGGCAGTGAAGGTTGGAAAATAAATTTTTTGATGAGGTGTATTAGTATGTTGAAAAACAAAAAAGCATTGGTTATGTCAGTGCTGTGCGCAGTAGCAAGCGTAGGCTTCGTGATGGGCGTAAGTGCAGAAACTATGCATGGCAATCTGGAAGAGGTTGTTGTCGAAGGCAGTGCAGATGTACTGCCGGGTGGAATGGTTGCCAAAAGCGGTAATGTTGGTATTCTCGGTAATAAAAATGTAATGGATGTGCCTTTTTCTCAAACAAACATTACAGCCAACGCTATGGAAACCTTTGGCGGTATGAACCAGCCTTTGGATAACATTCTGGTAAATATTCCTTCTGTGCGTCAGACAGGCACCATGCTGCATGGTGATTTTTCTGTAAGAGGTAAATCTACCAATGGTTCCTTCTTCTATCTGAATGGTGTTCCCGGTATGTTAGGTCAGTTTTTAGTTCCGACTTTTATGGCTGAGAGTATTCAGGTTACAGAAGGTCCGAATAAAGCTATTTCCGGCTCTTTCCCCACAGGTGAAGGCACCGGTGTTGCTGCAGTAGTAAACGTCGATACCAAAAAAGCACTTGATAAGCCCGTGCTCAGATATAAACAAGTATTCTCCGGTGAAAGTGGCTTAGGCGAATATCTGGATATCGGCAAAAGATTTGGTAAGAATGACGAATGGGGCGTTAGAGTAAATACAGAGATCTTAAATGGTAACCCCGGTCACTATAAAGCCAGCAAAGAGTCTTCCAGCATTTTTGCCAACATCGATCATCAGGATGCTAACAGCAAATCTAATTTGCTTGTCGGTTATCAATATTATGAAGTTGATGATGGTATGAGATGGTTTGGCTTTGATGCTAATAATGTAAAAAAAGGTCTTTTGACTCATGTTCCCTCTGCTCCGAATTCCAAAAACAATTACAGCTTCCCCGGCATGACCAAAGCCTCTGAAGGCGCATTGATGGTACTGAACCATGAGCAGGTAATCGGTCACGGCACCAAGGCCTTCTTTAACGGCGGTTGGACAAGAAGCAATTTACGTAAAAATATTACCGGTCAAGGCAGCCGCTTATATATTCTTGATGATGCAGGCAATTATGCAGGCAAATATTTTACCAGAAGAACTCCTGGACATAAATATTATGTACAGACCGGTATCGAGAACACTTTTAAAACCGGTGAGGTTGAACATGATGTGGTTTTGGCAGTTGACAAATCCTGGTCTAAGTCCTGGACCGGTGTTGTCGGCGGTTATGGCCTGACTAACTTCAAAGGCTTAGGCGGTACCTTGGCAGGTGGCGTTAATCCTAATGAGAGCGTAAATATTCCTACCTTTAGTAATTTCCATAACAGTACAAGAACCTTCTGGGGTGTGTCTCTGTTAGATACTATGAAATTAGGCAAGGCTCAGATGATGTTAGGCGTTCATAAGCATGAATCCAATGCTGTAACCTATCCGGATCCGACTAAATCTGGCAAGGTAGCAAGTGTTAAGTCCAGCGCTGTTTGTCCTGCTTACGGCTTTGTTTACCAGCCCACCGATGAAGTATCCATTTATGCCAGCCATTCCGAATTTTTTGATGCAGGCAGCAGAGTAAGCGGTGCAAACGCTTATAACGCAGATGAAATCTTAGACCCGTCTAAAACAAAAATGGACGAAATCGGCGTTAAATACAGCAACAAGAATTTCTTGGCTACACTGGCTCTGTTTAAAAACAGAGAGTCCTCTACCTTAAACGTATATGACGATAAAAAGCCTGATTGGTATTGGGTTACCAATGACGGCGAAAATGAGTATAAGGGTATTGAGCTGTCTATCAACGGAGCCATTGCAGATAAATGGAATGCTTTTGGCGGTTTAATGTATCTTGATACAGAAAGAGTAAGAACCAATAAAGGTACCTATGATGGCTACAGAGTAGGCGGGATTCCGAGATTCAACGCTGTTGCCGGCTTACAATATAAACCGAATAATGATTTGTCAATTTTGGCAAGAGCCGTATATGTTGGTCCTACTCCTATTTTCCCCGCAAGCAATGCGATTGAATGGGAAGTTCCTTCTTATACTACTTTTGATGCAGGCATTAATTACAAAACACAGATTAACAAAATGCCTGTAAAATTGAGTGCAATGTGCTATAATCTGACCGGTAAAGATTATTGGATTGCTTATGGTTCCGGCTTGCATTTGTCCAGCCCCAGAACTTTCATGCTGTCTGCTCAATTTGACCTTTAATTTATGATGTTTAAGAGGGCGGTGTTACTGCCCTCTTTTCTTTAAAATTACATAGTTTTGGTAGTGTTATGAAAAAAATATATTGTATTATTGCTCTTATATTACTCGTTCTTGCGAGCGGTTGCGGCAAGCAGGAAGATATTAAGGAATCTGCGATAAATAAAGATAATGATAAAGTGATTCTTGCAGGCTATCGTCAGCTTGCTCCCGGTAATAAGGATGCCTATTATTGCAGCAGATCATTAGGTGTTTGGGAGCCTTTGATTACTAAGGACAAGGATAATAAGCCTGCACCTTGTCTGGCGCAAAGCTGGGAGATGCAGGACAATGGTAAAATTTGGATTTTTCATCTGCGTAAAAATGTCCTGTTTCATAACGGAACAAAATTTAATGCGGATTCGGTGATTGCTAATTTTGACCGGATGAAAAAGGGTGTTAAGCGTTCAACCTTTTATGGCTTGAATATAGATGCATTTTATCCTTCGCTGTTGAAATATGAAAAATTAGATGAGTATACTGTTAAACTGACCTTTAAAGAAGCAAATATTAACGAACTGTATAAGATGACAGATTTCGGCAGTCCGATTTATGCTCCGGAATGCTTCGCTGAAGATGGTAATTTTAAAACCTTCGCAATAGGCACCGGACCGTATAGAATAATAGAAAATAAACTGAACAGTCATGTTAAGATAGAGCGTTATGATAATTATTGGGGTGTAAAGGGCAAAATAAAAACATTTATTGTACGCAAAATACCTAATACGGATACACGTTATGCTGCATTAAAATCCGGCGAAATTGACGGCGTAACCGATTTGAATGCAATACCGCCTTTTTTAGCGGACGAACTGAAAAAGGATAGCAATTTTGTTGTTTATAAAAATAAATCGACGATGGTACGCTATCTGGCATTAAACGGTACTAAATTTCCTTTTAATGATGTCAGGATGAGGCAGGCTGTAAGTCTGGCAATTGATAGGCAGGATTTAGTTAATGCTTTGTATATGGGCTATGCCATACCGACTGTCAACATTCTGAATTATTGCAGTCCGGGATATAAAGAGTTTCCAGTAAGGCATGACTTGCAAGAAGCGAAACGTCTTGCACATGAGGTGCTTGGAGATAAGCGTATTGAGGTTGTTTACGGAATTAACGGAGCGGAGCCTTTGCAAAAAGGCGAAGCGGAAATTATTGCTTATTGGCTGAAAGAAATTGGCTTAGATGTTAAAATAAGGGTATTGGAGTATGCAACCTTATTAAAAATGATACGGAAAGGAGAGTGTAATATAGTTCGTTTGCAAAAGGGTTTGGCTAACGGAGATCCGTATACTGCCTTGTATCCCTTTGTAATGCCTGACGGAGCGTTAAACAAGAACAATAGCGTTGCGTATGAAAATAATGAAATTGTTGAATTGATGAACGAGGTTAAGCATACTACGGATGAGCAGAAACGACGCGAGATATTCAATAGAATACAAGAAATTGCTGTTGAAGAGCAACCGGTAGTTCCTTTGTTCAACGATATGGCGATAGCTGCGACCAGCAGCCGTATAAAAAATTACGGTGCCATCAATAAAATTGAACTTGTAACAGATGATGAGTAAAATTTGTAATGATATATTATGAAGAGAGGAAAACTCTATGAACCAATATTATCAGGATAACATGCTCTTGGGCATGAACCCTTCCAGTTATCTGCATCGCTACGCCGTCAACGGCAAGGTGTCGGGAAATCTTGCCTGCATCAGCGAAATCAAAAATGCTGCCGTTGTCTTATACAGTCCGCGTGGCTGCGGCTTTCATTACCGCTGTCATGTGCGTAGCGGCCAAAGCCCGGTTTATGAGCTGGAATGTGCCGATTTGCGCAACAATGATGTAATTTTTGGCGGTGAAAAAAAGCTGACTGCTTTACTACAAAAGGTGGAGCGTGAGCAAAAGCCGGAGATTATTTTTCTGCTGCCTTCTGTGGTGTCGGATATTATTAATGATGATTTGGCTGGCTTGGCCTGCAGCCTGCAGCCGCAATTCAAAGCGAAGCTTGTGCCGATTACGTCGCAGGTTTTTTCGCATATGGACAAGAGCAACGGCCGCAAGGTTTTGCGTGAAAAGGCTTGCCAAAAGCAGAAGCAAAAGTTTTCTTCCAGTGCGGTCTATCCCGGTTGCGGTTATGTAGAGGTGATGGATGCGCTGGTTGAGCAGGTGATGGAGCCTCAAAGCGTACAGCCGCTGAGCGTAAATATCGAAACCTTTGTCTGGGGCTATAATGGTGAGGATAAGCTGCAGGGCATGAGCGAGATGCTGCAGAAAATGGGGATTACCGTAAATGCTTATCTGCCTGCCGCTGATTTGCAGACAATCAAAAAGGCTCCGCAAGCAGCGCTGAATATAGTACGTCGCAAGAAGTGGGCATTGGCGATGGAGCAACGCTTTGGCACGCCGTTTCTGCATGTTGCTGATATGCAGGAATGGCATGGCATTGAAGGAATCAGTGATTTATACAGGCAGATTGGTAAAATGCTTGGCTGCGAGGATGCTGTTGAACACGTTTTGCAGGAAGAATATGAACGTGTTGCCGCCCGGTATCAGGAGCTGCGTGCGGAATTTGCCAAGTATAAGTTTTGCCTGATTGCGCATGGTATTGCATATTTGCCGGATGCGCTGCGCGTTTATCAGCAGGATTATGGTCTGCCGATTGAGAAGATATGTATTATCATGAATCCTTCCTACCAGGCAGAAACAGGTCTGGATGATGCAATGATGCAGAGATTTAAGGACAGGATAGAGCTTGCTAAGGCTGAGTATGGCTGTGAGGCGCAAGTTTTATTGGAGCCTTCGGAGGATGCTTTGCGTGAAGCTGCGCAGAGCTGTGACTTTGTTATCTGCAACGGTCATCCGCGCTATGCTTCTTTAAATGTTCCGGTGCTCTATAATTTGTTTGACCGTTCGGTGTGGAATTATCAGGGCTTTGTAGATATTATGGAAGAAGTTTGGCAGATGCTGCAGCAACCGCAGCGTACAGGCAGCAGTCTTTTGCTGAGCAAACTGGCCTATGACCCGGTATTTTATCCGATGCGCGAGGCTGATAAAGACAGTAAAGCATCACGCGAACTGTATAGCAGAGTATGGAGGCAGAGAAAATAATGAAACCATTAAGTAGCTGTGCGTTGTTTGGTGCTGTGCGTGCTCTTGGCGGTATTAAGGATGCCTTAATCCTGCAGCATTCCGTTGTCGGCTGTCAGTGGGGCAGCCTGACATTCAGATATGCAGGCAAGCCTTATGATGTACGTCAGGCCTCTGATGTTATCTATGATGAAGATGTTGTTAATGGCGGCGAGAAGGTTTTGCGTAAAGCCTTGCAGGAGGCAGAGCGTATTTTTGCGCATTGCGGTGCTGTTTTTGTAGTCAGCGGCTGTGTGCCGAATATGATCGGCGATGATGTGGACGGTATTTTGGCTACTACCGAAGGCTCACAAAAATTGTTGCATGTAAAAGCGCCCGGATACGCAGGTAATATCGACAGCGGTGTAGAAACAGCTTATTTAGCGTTGCTGCCCTTGCTCCAACCTGCGGAGAAAAAAGAAGCTGCTACGATAAATATTTTTGGCATAATGAACGATGATCCCTATGCGGATAATGATTTAGCCGAGCTGAAGAAATTTTTGGGTTCCCAGGTTAGAGTTAACTGCGCGCTGCAGGATTGCAGCCTGCAGGATATCGCAGCGATGCCGCAGGCAGAGCTGAATATCTGCTTTGGCTACGGTGAGCCGTTGGCACAAAAGATGCAGGAAAAATTTGGCGTGCCGTATATCAAATGCGCTTATCCCTATGGTGTGGCAGGCATGCAGAAGTTTTTGCGTCAGTTAGGTGAAGCTTTGAAAATTGATTTTTCCAATGAGCTGGCAGAGCTGGAGGCTGCGGCTGAAAAGCTCGTTTATCGCTGTGCGGATTATCTGGTGAATTTGTATCAGCTGCCTGTAGCTTTAGCTACGGACAAGGCACATTTAGCGGGCTTACAGAGCTTTTTTGCCGAAGAATTGGGCATGCGCGTTGTTATTGCAGAGGATACGGCGGAATTTAGCTTGGATAAAATGGAAGCGGCTGCAGCAAAGCACAAGCCTGTATTGCTTTGCGGTTCTTCGTTTTTAAAGAATTTGGCAGATAGATATCAGGTGCCGTTAGTACGCTGTGCTTATCCTGCCTTTGACCGGTTGTGCTTTACCGATAATACGCTTGTAGGAGCACGTGGCGCTGCCTTGCTCATTGAGCAGATTGTTAACGGTGCCTTGCAGCAGCAATATAAAACAGATGGCCGATATGCCGGCTTGCGTGAAAGTATTTGTGAGGTAAATCATGAGTGAGCTTGAAACACATCCCTGTTTTACAGCTAAATGCAGCGATTACGCCCGCATTCATTTACCTGTGGCACCTAAATGCAATATGCAGTGCAATTATTGCCTGCGCAAATACAGCTGTGTAAATGAAAGCCGTCCCGGTGTCGTGGCAAGAGTTATGGTGCCGGAGGATGCGGTCGAATGGTATCTGCAGATGAAGGCTAAGGTGCCTAAACTGACGGTAGCAGGTATTGCCGGGCCCGGTGATGCATTGGCCAACTGGCCGGCGGTCAGCAGAACGCTGAGCATGATTCGTGAGGTTGATAAGGATGTGTTCTTCTGCCTTTCGACTAACGGCCTGTATTTGCCGAAGTATGCCAAGGAGATAGCAGCCTTAGGTGTTGATTATGTTACGGTAACGGTGAATGCAATTACCAGCAATACAGGGGCGCATATTTACAGCTTTATCAATGATGACGGCAAAAAATATGTCGGTGAAGAGGCTGCTGCGCTGCTTTTAGCAAGACAGATAGAAGGCTTGCAGCTGCTTGGCGAATATGGCGTGAAGGTGAAGATAAATACGGTGGCAATTCCCGGCGTGAATATACAGGAAATCCCGGCGATTGCCAGACGTATGGCTTTGCTGGGAGCGAAGCTGCAGAATATTTTACCGATGCTGCCGGTGGAGGGAACCGGCTTTGCGCATCTTGCGGAGCCTGCGGCCGAAGAAATTATGCAGCTGCGTAATGTTTGCAAGCAGTGGATGCCGCAGATGCAGCATTGCAACCGCTGTCGTGCAGATGCCGTAGGCGCTTTGACTAATCCCTGTGTTTTAGAAGAAAGCTGAAATAGAAAATCCGTGTAAACAGAAGCTTGACGTTGGTTTGCACGGATTTTTTGCTTTAATATGACATTTAATTTGACGGCATATTCTGCACTTGCTACAATTAAATTTGTAATATCTCATCTGTAAGGAGAAGCTAATGGATTGTACTGCGATTATTTTGACAATAGGTATTATTTTTGCCGCGTCGTTTTTTTCTACTGTTTCCGGCTTTGGCTTCGCTTTGGTGGCTATGCCTGTGCTTACTTTGGTGATGTCGGTAAAAGCGGCGGTTATTTTTGTACTGCTGTTGAATTTGGTCCTGCGGGCGATTACTATGTACAGGGTGCGCAAAGGCTTTGATAAAGAAACCGTTATTTTGACGACATTGGGAAGTATCATGGGCATGCTTCCCGGAAGCTGGGTACTGAAGGTGCTGCCTGCGGCACAGCTGGAGGTGTTTTTGGGAGCGGTGCTTGTGGTAGCCACAGTTTTGCTTAGCCTGCAATGTACGCTGCCGATAAAAAATAAAACCTGCGGACGTTTGGGTGCGGGAATTTTGAGCGGCTTTTTCGGCGCATCTACCAGCGTCAGCGGACCACCGCTGGTTTTATATTTTCTTAACGAAAAGCTGCCGAAGGATGTTATGCGGGCTAACATGATCTGGTTCTTTGGCTTAAGCGGCTTTTTGACGGTGTTGGTAAATTATTTTTACGGCAATGTCAGCGGTACCGTTGATTTGAGTTTGCTGCTGTATACTATACCGATGATGTTATTGGCTATATGGTTGGGAGAAAAATTTTTCTATCGCCTGAATCAGCATCTGTTCCGTAAGCTGGCGTTGGCGGTGGTGCTTATAGGCGCGCTGATGCTGCTGTGGAGCGGGTGGCAAAATTTATAAGTAGGCTATACTGTGTCTTATAAATCAGCAGTAAAATTTTGTGTTACTGCTTTGAAGATAGCATTATTACTGTAACCTACTTTACAATAAAAGTGCCGTCAGATAAAAAATAAATAAAATTAAGCTTTTTCCTTGACGTTTGCGGAGCAGTAGGAGTAAAATAACCTCAATCGCAAATTACGGCGATAAATTTTGAAGCATAAGGAAATGCTGAAGTTGTTGCAGGTGAAAATGATGGAATCTAAAATGATGAACACTGCAATTGAATATGGTTTTTATTACGCACCGGTAATTAGCTATTATTTTAGCACCGGTTATTTTGCATGGGAAAAATCATATAGCAGTAATCATCGTATTGGAGACTATAAATAGTATTTGCAAGCGCAGTGCTTGCAATTAAGATTTAGCTTTTACAGCAGGCTCTTTTACGGGAGCCTGCTTTTTTTATAGCATGGTAGCTTATAGCAATAGGGTAAATTAAATGACAAGGGTGTAAGAACGAAGGGGAGAAAGTTTATGGTAATAGTATTCAAGCCGGGAGCACCGGAGGAAAATCAAGCGAAGATGCGCAGTAATTTGGAAAGCAAGGGCTTCCAAATTAACGAAATCAATGGTGTCAACATGACCATCTTCGGTATCATTGGCGATACGAGCACACTTGATATCAATATGCTGCGTATTGATGATGCGGTAGACAAGGTAATGCGAGTGCAGGAGCCGTTCAAGCGAGCCAACCGCATGTTCCATCCGCAGGATTCCGTGATTAATGTCGGCGGTGTTGAAGTCGGCGGACGTAAGATTCAGGTTATCGCAGGTCCGTGCTCCGTAGAAACGCAGGAGCAGGTTACGGACATTGCCAAATCTATCAAGCTGGGCGGTGCCTCGATGCTTCGCGGTGGCGCCTTCAAGCCCCGCACCTCACCGTATTCTTTCCAAGGCTTGAAGGAGGTTGGCCTGGAATATTTAAAGGGTGCCCAAAAGGAAACAGGCCTGCCGATTGTTACAGAAATCATGTCACCTTATATGATTGAGCGCTTTGTAGAGGATGTAGATTTGATTCAGGTTGGCGCCCGCAACATGCAGAACTTTGAACTGCTGAAGGAACTGGGCAAAACCAATAAGCCTATTCTGCTGAAGCGTGGGCTGGCAGCAACGATTGAGGAATGGCTGATGGCAGCGGAATATATCATGAGCGAGGGCAACGAAAACGTTATCCTTTGCGAACGCGGTATACGCACCTTTGAAACATATACGCGCAATACACTTGATGTAAGCGCAATTCCCGCTGTGAAAAAGCTCAGCCATCTGCCGGTAGTAGTTGACCCGAGCCATGCAGCAGGACTGTGGTGGATGGTAGAGCCTTTGGCGAAGGCTGCTGTAGCAGTCGGTGCCGACGGACTTTTGATAGAAGTCCACAATAATCCGGAAGCAGCGCTTTGTGACGGCGCGCAGTCCTTAAGACCTGAACGCTTTGCCAGACTGATGGGTGAGCTGAAGGGCATTGCCAGAATTGTAGGCAGAGATATGTAAGTCAAGGCATTATCCCTTAGCAATATCAAAAAGCGTAAGGGTTTGTAATAACTCCTGATCTGGGAGTAGTATTGTAGCATAGTAGATTAGATTAAAGGAGAGATTTTATCATGATTATCGTATTCAAACAAAATGCAACTGTTGAGGAAAAAACTAAGCTGAAAAACCAATTAGAAAGCAAGGGCTTTCAGATTCATGCCAGTGATGGCGTAAATGCTTCACTGTTTGGTGTTGTTGGTGATACCAGCGCTTTGGATATCAACCTTTTGCGTGTTGTTGAAGGTGTAGAAAAGGTAATGCGTGTGCAGGAGCCTTTCAAACGTGCCAACCGCATGTTCCACCCCGAGGACAGCATTATTGATGTTGCAGGCAGAAAGTTTGGCGGCAAAAAGCTGCAGGTTATTGCAGGTCCCTGTTCCGTAGAAACCCAAGAGCAGGTAACGGAAATTGCCAAGGATGTTAAGGCCGCAGGCGCTACGCTGATGCGTGGTGGTGCGTTCAAGCCTCGTACTTCTCCGTACTCCTTCCAGGGCTTAAAGGAAAAAGGCCTGGATTTCCTGAAAAATGCCAGAGCAGCAACCGGCCTGCCGATTGTTACGGAAATCATGTCACCTTACATGGTGGAACGCTTTGTTGAAGACGTTGACCTGATTCAGGTCGGCGCCCGCAATATGCAGAACTTCGATCTGCTTAAGGAATTGGGCAAAACCAATAAGCCTATTCTTTTGAAACGTGGTCTGGCGGCAACGATTGAGGAATGGCTAATGGCAGCGGAATATATTATGAGCGAGGGCAACGAAAACGTTATTCTTTGCGAACGCGGTATCCGCACCTTTGAAACCTATACCCGCAATACGCTTGATGTAAGTGCTATTCCTGCAGTAAAAAGACTCAGTCATCTGCCGGTAGTAGTTGACCCGAGTCATGCAGCAGGCATGTGGTGGATGGTAGAGCCTTTGGCTAAGGCAGCAGTTGCAGTCGGCGCAGACGGCCTTTTGATTGAAGTACATAACGATCCGGAAGCAGCATGGTGTGATGGTGCCCAATCCTTGAAACCGGACCGTTTTGCTAAGCTGATGGGCGACCTCAGAGGCATTGCGAACATTGTCGGCAGAGAGTTATAATAGTAGTGTGGCAGATTAGGAGTGATTTTTTTGGAAGCTGATTTTGGTGGCGAAAATAGAAGTACAAAGTGGCAGGAGCTCAGCTTTGCTATCGTTGGCCTGGGGCTGATTGGCGGCTCTTATGCCAAAGCATTGCGCAAGTTGGGCGTTAAGCAGATTATCGGTATAGAGCGAGATGCAGCAACATTGCAGGAAGCGAAGCAGCAGGGGTTGGTTGATATTGGCATGACTGAGCCTGATAACCGACTTAAGGAGGCCAACGTAATTATCTGCGCTATTTATCCTGAAGCAATCGTGGGCTTTATAGCTGCAAACGTTGATTTCTTTAATGAAAGCGTTTTGCTGACTGATGTTGCAGGCATTAAAAACGATATGATCAGCAGAGGGCAGGCACTTTTAAAGGATGGCATGGAATTTATTTCCGGCCATCCGATGGCCGGACGTCAGGGCAGCGGCTTGGGCATGAGCGATGCGCATATTTTTCAGAATGCGAATTACATCATCGTGCCGGAAAAGCATAACACACAGGCTGCTGTTAGCTGGCTGGAGCAGTTTGCTCTGGCTCTTGGCTGCAAGCATACGGTGCAGGTAACACCGGCGCAGCATGATGCCACGATTGCCTATACCAGCAATTTGCCGCATGTTACTGCGGTAGCGCTCATGGATAGTGCTTCCTTTGATGATAAGACCAAGTACTTCGTTGCCGGCAGCTTCCGAGATGGCACTCGTGTAGCAGATATCAATCCTGAATTATGGTGCAATCTGTTCCTGGCCAATAGGGAAAGGGTTGCGGATGAAATAGACAAATATATGGAGCAGCTGGCGCTGTGGCGCGACGCTCTGCGCAGTGATGACGGCGAAAAGCTGAAGGAGCTGATGCGCAAGGCGGGAGCACGGAGAAGGGAGCTTTTTTAATGAAGAAAATTCATGTTGCATTAGGCGCTCATGCCTATGATATTGAAATAGCCGCCGGCCTGCTGCCGCAGGTCGGCTCTAAGGTTGCAGCGTTGCTGCCGAAGGCGCGCAAGGCTGCAATTATCAGCGATACAAATGTTGCACCGTTATACGCAGCAAAATTACAGGCTAGCCTCGAAGAGGCTGGCCTTGTTGTGCATAAGGTGGTAATTGAAGCCGGTGAGCAGAGCAAGAATATGCAGGTGCTCAGCGATGTACTGGAGCAGCTGGCTGCAGCAGGACTCACGCGCACCGACGTTGTGCTGACGCTTGGGGGCGGTGTTGTCGGTGATTTGGGTGGCTTTGCCGCTGCCAGCTTTATGCGTGGCATTGCCTTCGTGCAGATACCGACTTCACTGCTGGCACAGATTGACAGCAGCGTGGGCGGTAAGGTTGCCGTAGATTTGCAGGTCGGAAAAAATCTTGCCGGTGCCTTTTATCAGCCCAAGGCTGTCTTTATCGACACAGATTTACTGGCAACGCTTTCTACACGCTTTTTGCACGATGGTTTGGCAGAAGCGATTAAATACGGCTGCATTAAGGATGCAGCGCTTTTTGAAAAAATTGCCGGCTATGCTGATGATGCTGCGCTTTTGGCAGATATTGACAGTGTTGTTGCTACCTGCTGTGCAATAAAAGCGCGCATTGTAGAGCAGGATGAATTTGATACGGGACTCAGAATGCTGCTGAACTTCGGTCATACCTTGGGACATGCGGTAGAGCAGCATTTCGGCTACAGCTGCTTTACGCATGGCGAGGGCGTGGCAATCGGTATGTATCAGCTGACTAAGCGCACCGAAGAGCTGGGAATGACAGCCAAAGGCAGCGCCGAGCGTATTAAGAGCGTACTTGAAAAGTATAATTTGCCGTTGACTGCGGGCGTAGAAAAAGCGCAGCTGCTTGATACAATGGCAAGAGATAAGAAAAAGAACGGCAACAGCATTACCCTCATTATTTTGCAGCAGATAGGCGAGGGCGTACTGCAGAAAGTTGATTGGCAGGAAGTGCCAAAGTATTTGGGGTGAGGCTAAATGGAAAAGGTAAAAATTTATCCTGTAAAATTGGCAGGAACGGTGCAGGTGCCGTCATCTAAAAGCATGGGACACAGAGAAATCATTTGTGCAGGTCTTGCAGGCGGCACCAGCATTGTCGATAATATCAGCATGTCCAAGGATATTGAAGCAACGATGTGCGTTCTGCGTGCTATGAATGTGAGCGTGGACGAAATCCCCAGCATGCTAGAGGGACGTAAGGCTTTGCAGATTACAGGCACAGGTCATCCGATTGCAGCGGCAGATAATGTTGACTGCGGTGAATCCGGTTCCACCTTACGCTTTTTTATTCCTTTGGGAGCAAATCTTGGCTGTCCGCTGACCTTTATCGGTCATGGCAAGCTGGTATCGCGTCCTTTGCAGGCGTATTACGATATTTTGGATAAGCAGTTTGTGCAATATTTTAATGATAACGGCAATCTGCCGTTGACGGTTAACGGTCACCTGATGCCGGGTAAATTTGAGCTGCCGGGAGATGTCAGCAGTCAGTTTGTCAGCGGTCTGCTTTTTGCTTTGCCGTTATTAAAGGGCGACTCCGAAATTATTATTACTTCGCCGCTGGAATCTGCTTCTTATGTAGATATGACGCTGAACTGTTTGGCGAAGTACGGTGTTAAAGTAGAAAATGTAGATGGTGCACATCGTCATTATCTCGTGCCCGGCAAGCAGCATTTTAAAGCGCAGGACAGCAAGGTTGAGGGCGATTGGTCGCAGGCAGCCTTTTGGACTGTCGGCGGTGCTTTGGGCGCAGGCATTACGGCAAGCGGTGTTGACTTTGCTTCGCTGCAGGGTGATAAGGCTGTGGTAGAAATTATGCAGCGCATGGGTGCTGATATTGCCAAAACAGATGACAGCGTAACCGTAAACAGCGGCGCAACGCAGGCAACGATAATAGATGCTTCTAACTGTCCCGATATTATTCCTGTGCTTACCGTGCTGGCAGCAGTAAGCGAGGGAACGACGAAGATTATTAACGCAGGACGTCTGCGTATCAAGGAATGCGACAGGCTGGCGGCTATTACAAGTGAATTAAACAAAATGGGCGCAGAAATTACGGAAGAGCCGGAAGGCCTTACGATTAGCGGCAAGCCTAAGGGCCTGCGCGGCGGCGTAGAGGCAGATGCCTGGAACGACCATCGTATTGCCATGAGTCTGGCAATTGCTGCGCAGTGCTGCGCCGAACCGATTACATTAACCGGTGCAGGCAGTGTAAGCAAGTCTTACCCTGATTTCTGGGAGGATTACAAGAGCGTAGGCGGAAAAATTGAGGTGCTGGCATGAGCGGAATTTTTGGCATGAATATAAAAATGGCGATATACGGCGAATCGCACGGCAAATCCATCGGCGTAGTGCTGGATGGACTGCCGCCGGGATTGTCCCTGGATGAAGCGGCGATTGCTGCGGAAATGGCGCGTCGTGCTCCCGGACAGAATGCGTTGAGCACAGCACGCAAGGAAAGCGATACGGTAGAAATCCAAAGCGGCTTCTTCAATGGCTTTACAACAGGTACGCCGCTGTGCGCACGTATCGTCAACAGCGACCAGCATTCCAAGGATTACAGCATTCTGGCAGATAAAATGCGCCCCGGTCATGCAGATTACGCAGGGCATGTGCGTTATCAGGGCTTTAACGATTATCGCGGCGGCGGCCATTTTTCCGGTAGACTGACGGCACCGCTCGTTTTTGCCGGTGCTGTGGCCAAGCAGGCGTTGGCGCAGTACGGTATTGTTGTCGGTTCGCATATTCTGCAGATTAACGATATAAAAGAAGAACGCTTCAATCCTATGGGTGTAAGTGATGCAGAATTAGCTGAGCTGCATGCGAAAAAGTTTGCTGTTATGGATGATGCTGTCGGCGAAAAAATGCAGGAGCGCATTTTGCAGGCCAAGAGTGAGCTTAACAGCGTGGGCGGCGTAATTGAAGCCATTGCACTGCATTTGCCTGCTGGAATCGGCGCACCGTATTTTGATTCCGTGGAAAGCATGCTGAGCCATGCGCTGTTTTCCGTGCCTGCCGTTAAAGGCGTGGAATTTGGCGACGGCTTTGGCTTTGCCGGGTTGACCGGTGCCGAAGCAAATGATGCTTTGCATTATGTTGACGGCAAGGTGCAGGCACTGACGAACCACAATGGCGGCGTTACCGGCGGCATTACCAACGGCATGCCTTTGGTAGTGCGTGTGGCTGTTAAGCCGACACCGTCGATTGCGCGCGAGCAGCAGACAGTGAGCCTCAAAGAGCAGGCTGATACAACGCTGGCAATTGTCGGCAGGCATGATCCCTGTATTGTGCAGCGCGCTGTGCCTGTTATCGAAGCAGTGGTAGCGTGGACGCTGTGGGATTTACTTTTAGAAGCGAAGAAATGGGAGAAATAAGATGCAGGAGCTTGATTTAGAAAAAATCCGCCAAGAAATAGACAAGGTTGACCAGCAGCTGGCAGACGTACTGGAAAGCCGTCTGCAGCTTGTTATGCAGGTAGCTGCCTATAAAAAATCCAAGGGACTGCCTGTTAAGGACAAAAACCGTGAAGCTAAGGTTATTGAAAAGGTAGCGGGCTTTTTGGAGAACAAGGAATATTCCGTGGCTGTGAAAAATATTATGCGCGGTATTATCGATCAGGCCTGTCTGTTGGAAGAAACTGAGCTGTCGGAAGCAAACGACAAAACCTATGAGGTTGCTTGCTTCGGTCCTGCAGGCTCCTTTACGCATCAGGCGTTGGAGGAATATTTTCACGGACGTCAATACAACCGTCATCATTTCCAGACCTTTGAAGAAGTAATTTCCGGTATCAGCGATGGAACTATGGATTATGCCGTTCTGCCGATTGAAAATTCTTCGACAGGCGGTATTACCGAGGTATATGATTTGCTGCGCCAATATGACTGCAGCATTGTAGGCGAGCAGTGCGTAAAGATTGAGCAAAATCTTTTAGGCTGTGAGGGTGCGTCACTTGGCACGATTAAAATAGTGTATTCGCATCCGCAGGGCTTGAAGCAGTGCGCTGATTTCTTCCATGATTATCCGGATATAGAGCAGGTTCCTTATTTCAGTACATCTAAGAGTGCGGAGGAGGTTGCCGAAAAGCAGGATGTAAGCTTAGGCGCTGTTGCCGGTAAGCAGGCAGCAGAGCTATATAATTTGAAGGTTATTGCGCCGGCCATCAATAGCAACAGCAACAATTATACCCGCTTTGTTATTATTGCCAAAAAACCGGAAATCGTAGCGAATGCAAATAAGATTACCTTGATTGTTGCCGTGAAGCATGAAACCGGCTCTCTGTATAAAATGCTCGCCAGCTTCTACCATATGGGCTTAAATATGCTGAATCTGGAATCACGACCGATTGTCGGCAAAACTTGGGAATACTTTTTCTACATCGATGTTACCGGTAATTTGGCAGACCCGTTGGTTATTGATATGATGGAAGAAATAAAATCGAAGAGCACCTATTGCAAGATTCTTGGCAATTATCGTGCTTACGAGCGAAAGGAATAAACAGATGAAGCATTACGGACTTTTAGGCGGCAAGCTGGGACACAGCCTTTCACCGCAGATTCACGAGCTGTTTTTTAAATATACGGGTATTGAAGGCGATTATACGCTGCTGGAAACTCCGCAGGAGGATTTGCCTAAGCGCATGGAGGAACTGCGCGCCAATTATGCGGGCAGCAATGTTACCATTCCGCATAAATTGCATGTTATGCCGCTGTTGGACAGCATTACACGTGAGGCTAAGGCTATCGGCGCTGTAAATACGATTAAATTTGATGAAAATGGTGCCGAAGGCTACAATACCGATTACTTCGGCTTTGGCAGAATGCTGGAATACAATAATATTGATGTGCGCGCTAAGCGTGTTGCTGTGCTGGGCACCGGCGGCGCTGCACGTGCAGTTGTCAAATATATGGTTGATAAGCGTGTCGGCAAACTGTATCTTGTTACGCGAGATGTTGCCCATGTTGATAAGGATTTCCTTAAGATTGCGCCTAAGTGCAAGTTTATTGATTATGACGGCCTGGCAGCTTTGACAGGTGATGTGATTGTCAACTGTACGCCTGTGGGCATGTATCCTAAGGTTAATGCTGCACCTGTTACGCCTGAGGAAATCAGCAATTTTGATGCTGCCGTTGATTTGATTTATAATCCTAAGCAGACATTGTTCTTGAAGCAGGCTGCCGAGGCGAAGATGCAGACTGTCAATGGTTTGTTCATGCTTGTGGCGCAGGCTGTGGCTGCTCAGGAAATCTGGCAGGGCGAAAAATATGACAGCGAGCTTATCGTCAAAATTATGCAGGATTTGGAGCAGAATATATGAAAAATATCGTGCTGATTGGTATGCCGGGCTGTGGTAAAAGCACCTTTGGCAAGCGCATGGCGAAACGCTTACAGCTGCCGTTTTATGATGCTGATACTGTCCTCGAAGAGCGTGAGCAGCGCACGATAAAGGACTTCTTCGCGGAAAGCGAAGATGCATTCCGCGCAGCGGAAACGCACACGCTGGCGTATCTGGCGGAATGTGACGGAGCTGTTATCGCAACAGGTGGAGGTGCCGTAAAGCGTGCGGAAAACATGGAGCTGCTGAAGCGCAGCGGTGTTGTGATTTTTATAGACCGCAAACCGGAAAACATCATCGGATGTATTGCCGGTGATGCGCGTCCGTTGCTTGCTGCCGACAAGAAGAAGATTTATAGCTTATATAACGAGCGTATTGCGCTTTATCGTCAATACGCAGATTATACGATTGATAATAACGGCGATTTCGGCAGAGTTCTGCGCGAGCTTTTGAATATTGCCGCTAAGCTGGAGGGATAAAAATGCGTAAAATTTTAGTTTTGAATGGACCAAACATTAATATGTTGGGCATCCGTGAAAAAAATATCTATGGCCGTGATGATTATGACAGCCTGTGTGCTTATATCCGCTCGGCGGCCGACCGCCTTGGCGTAGAGGTGGAGCTGCTGCAGAGCAATTATGAGGGCGATATAGTTACCGCTATTCAGAATGCTTACGGTCGCTTTGACGGCATTGTTATCAATCCGGCGGCATTTACGCATTACAGCGTAGCAATTCTGGACGCATTGAAGGCAGTAAATATTCCTGCGATTGAGGTGCATATCAGCAACATCCATCAGCGCGAGGAGTTCCGCCATCATTCTGTAACGGTAGCAGGCTGCGTAGGCCAAATTTGCGGCCTGGGCTTTGCCGGTTATGCTTTGGCAATGGAAGCTTTGAGTGTGTATGAAGCAAAATAGCATATAATAATTTTTGTAAACAGTCTTCGTAGCTTTGCTTTCGGAGGCTGTTTTGTTATAATGATTATAGAGTAGTATTTGCTGACAGAAGCAGTTTGGGCTGTTAAATTTTCATAATAGTAAGACAATATAAAAATCATTCTTGGAGGTGACATTATGAGTAAACGTGTAGTAATCGTCGGTGGGGTGGCCGCCGGTATGAAAACGGCGGCGCGTTTGCGCAGACTTGATGCAGAAGCAGAGATTATCGTGCTGGAACGCGGACCGCAGCTGAGCTACGGTGCCTGCGGCTTCCCGTATTTTATCAGCGGTGAGGTCAAGAGCATGGACAGCTTTAACCATACACCGCAAGGTGCTTTGCGTGACAGCGGTTATTTTGCGGCGGTGAAGGGCGTAGATGCGCGCTGCGGCTGCAATGTGCAGAAAATAGACAGAGAGCGGAAGTGTGTGCATTATCTGGAAAAGGGCGAGCTGAAGCAGCTGTCTTATGACGTGCTGGTGCTGGCAACAGGCAGTACGCCGGTGAAGCTGCCGCTGCCTAATGCAGATGCCGCAGGCATTCACAGCTTCTGGTTTCCGTGGGATGTTGAAGCAGTAGATAAGGAAATTGCCGAAGGCGGCGTTAAGGATGTTGTTATCATCGGCGCAGGCTTTATCGGTCTGGAGCTGGCGGAAGCTTTTGTGCGCCGCGGTTTGCATACCAGTGTTCTGGAACAGCAGGACAGACTGCTGCCGCAGCTGCTTGATGAGGACATGGCAGCACTGTTGTTGCGTGATACGAAAAATCCGCTGCTCGATATTTATCTGGAGGAAAGAGCAGGTGCCTTTACCGTAGAAAACGGTAAAGTTAGCGGAGTGCAGACAGATAAACGTGTAATCCCGGCACAGTTGGTTATCGTTGCTGTCGGCGTGCGTCCGAACGTGGAGCTGGCGCGTGAGGCCGGCCTTGTTATAGGTCCGAGCGGCTGTATTGCGGTTAACGAATACCTGCAGACAAGCGATGATGCAATTTATGCCGGAGGTGACTGTGCGGAAAATACTCATCGTGTCAGCGGAGCCAAGGTGTTTGTGCCTATGGGTTCTACCGCCAACAAGCATGGCCGCGTAATTGCGGATAATATCTGCGGAGCGCGGAAGCAATATCCCGGTGTCCTGGGGACTGCCGCCTGTCGCTTCTTTGCGCAGGAAGCTGGGGCAACCGGTTTGAACGAGCGGACTGCACGGCAGGCCGGTATTGATTTTGCAAGCGTAGTTGTACCAGGCTCTGACCGTTTGGGTTATATGCCGGGAGTAGGACGTATTGTGCTGAAGTTGTTGGCGGAAAAGAGCAGCGGACGCGTATTAGGTGCGCAGGCTGTTGGGGCGAGCGTAGCGAAGCGTATTGATACATTGGCGGCGGCAATTTCTTTAGGTGCAACGCTGGAGGATTTGTCCGGACTTGATCTGGCTTATGCTCCGCCGTTTAATACGCCGATTGAGAATATTGCAACGGCAGCTAATGTCCTGCAAAATAAAATTGACGGACAGCTGCGCAGCATTAATCCTGTAGACTTTGAAAAGAATCGTACGCAGGAGAATTATTTATTCGTTGATGTACGCACGCCGGCAGAGGTAGCAGCTAAGCGTATTGCCGACATTCCGTCGAGAGTAAATCTGCCGCTTGATACCTTGCGTACAGCGGATATCAGCAAGATGGATAAAGAGCAGAAAATAGTTACAGCCTGTCAGATTGATTTGCGTGGCTACGAAGCGGAGGTTATTCTGCGCGCCCGTGGCTTCCGTGATGTTTACAGCCTGGAGGGAGGCATGAGCGGTTGGCCGTATGCGACGGAAAGCGATAACGACAAAAAGTGAGCATTTTAATATTGTTATGCAAGGAGGAGAAAAGCATGAGTGAATTTAGCGAAAAAATGGGCATGGCAGCAGGCAATAATTTTAAGAGCGGTTATAACTGCTGCGAAGCGATTGTGGAAACCTTCCGCAAGGAGGCGGGCGTGAATATTGATGACAATGCATTTCGTCTGTGCTCCGGTTTTGGTGGCGGCATTGGCCATGCGCGCGATTTGTGCGGAGCGATGGCAGGCTGCGTGATGGTCATCAGTACGCTGGCCGGCCGCAATCAGCCGAGCGAGAAGCCGTTGGCAGAAATTTATCCGCTGACATTGGAATTCCATGAGCGCTTTGCTAAGGAATTCGGTTCTTGCGCCTGCGGTGATTTGATGCCTTACAAGTTTAATACGCGTGAGCATTTGAAAAACTGTCTGAAGCTGGTGAATAAGGTGGCTCAGCTGCTGGCTGTCTATTTGGAAGAAAAGGAACTGTTGAAGTAATATTGATAATTTCAAAGGGACTGTCGCGTAAGTTGATTTTACTTGCGGTGACAGTCCCTTGGTTATTTTTCCTATGTATGAGAATATGTAAATAAGCTAAAAGCAATAATAAAAAATTGCGGAGCGCTTGTTGACGGCAAAAATAATTGGCTATGAAAACAAATTAATTGAAGTTTTTGCCGTCAACATGCTATACTATTCTTAGATACAACGTAACGGAGGTGAGCTGATGAAGTATCTTTCAGTAGCTGAAACAGCGGAAAAGTGGCAGATATCCGAGCGCAGCGTGCGTAATTATTGCGCACAGGGACGTGTGCAGGGAGCAGAGCTGCATGGCAGAGTATGGAGTATTCCGGAAACGGCAGTAAAACCGGAGCGTGTTAATAAGATTAAGCAGAGCGAGCGTAGCTTGTTAAATGTTCTGCAGGAAGAAAAAGCAAGCAGATATGCAGGCGGCATCTATCATAAAACGCAAATTGAGTTGACCTATAACTCTAATCATATGGAAGGCAGCAGACTGACACATGAGCAGACGCGTTATATTTTTGAAACGAATACGATTGGTGTGGAAAATGAAGTTTTGAACGTGGATGATGTTATTGAAACTGCTAATCACTTTCGCTGTATTGATTTGCTTATAGATAAGGCAAAGACTGCTTTATCCGAAAAGCTGATTAAGGAATTACACTTTATTTTGAAAACCGGCACGAGTGATGCGCGTAAGGATTGGTTTGCTGTCGGTGATTATAAAAAGCTTCCGAACGAGGTTGGCGGCAGAGATACAGCTTTGCCGGAAGAGGTTAGTGAGCAGATGCGAGCACTTTTGGCAAAATATAATGCGAAAAAGAGTAAGACGTTTAAAGATATTCTGGATTTTCATGTGCGTTTTGAAAGGATTCATCCGTTTCAGGATGGTAATGGACGCGTTGGCAGGCTGATTATGTTTAAAGAGTGCCTGAAATATAATATTGTTCCGTTTATTATAGAAGATAATCTGAAAATGTTTTACTATCGCGGTTTGCAGGAGTGGGGCAAGGAAAACGGTTATCTGATGGATACATGCCTTGCTGCGCAGGATAGATATAAGGCATATCTTGATTATTTTAGGATTGAGTATTAAAGCATCTTATATAGAGAAAATAATGATAAGAATTATGTGAAAGCGAGGCGATGAGTGTGCTAATGAATACAACTGAGTATCTCTCCATTATCGAAAATATCAAGAGCGAAATTAGGGCTGCACAGTACCGTGCAGCAGTTCATGCGAATGCAGATATGTTGCTCCTTTATCATGATATAGGTTGTGTGATTAATGAACATAAATCATGGGGCAACAAGTTTATTGACAATCTTGCCACTGATATTAGGATTGCTTTTCCAGAAAGTAAGGGATATTCTGTTCGTAATCTAAAATACATGGCAAAATTTGCTGAGATCTATCCAAATCGGAAATTTGTGCAGACGGTGTCTGCACAAATTCCGTGGTCCCATAATATTGCAATTTTGGAAAAAGTCAAAGACCCACAACAGCGTATATGGTACATTGAAAAAACGGCTGAAAATGGATGGTCTCACAATGTTTTGATTCATCAAATCGAAAGCGGTTTGTATCAGCGGCAGGTTCTGGCAGATAAAGTTACAAATTTTGATCACCGTTTACCGTCTCCGCAAAGTGAACTTGCGGTGCAGACAATGAAAGACCCATATGTATTTGATTTTATTCCTTTCCGGGAGGATATGCTCGAACGGGATATTGAGCAGGCACTTGTTAGGGATGTCACAAAGCTCCTTCTGGAGCTTGGAACAGGGTTTGCTTTTCTGGGAAACCAGTATCACCTGAACGTAGGCGGCGATGATTTTTACATTGATTTGTTGTTCTATAACCTGAATCTTCGCTGTTATGTAGTTATCGAATTGAAAACTGGTGATTTCAAGCCGGAATATGCTGGTCAGCTAAACTTTTATCTGTCAGCCGTGGACGGCATTTTGAAAAAAGAGCAGGATAATCCGTCCATTGGTTTGCTTCTGTGCAAAAGCAAAAACAATGTGGTTGCAGAATATTCACTCAAGGATATTTCAAAGCCGATTGGTGTAAGCGAATACAAAATAACCAGTAGCCTGCCGGATGATCTGGAAAAGCAACTGCCATCTGTTGAAGATATTCAGAAACGGATTAAATAAGGCTCTAATTAATTCTTAAGTTTTAGAAAGGACACACCAATGCATAAAATTCTCTTTATCTGCCACGGCAACATCTGCCGTTCACAGATGGCAGAGTTTTTATTGAAGGACATTGTAAAAAAGCGCGGCATTGCCGCTGATTTTGAAATTGCTTCGGCAGCGACGAGCAGGGAAGAAATCGGTAATCCCGTACATTATGGTACGCGTAACAAGCTGGCGCAGCTTGGTATCAGCGTCGCAGGCAAGCATGCGGTACAGGTAACGAAGCGTGACTACGAATATTACGATTTGCTGCTGGTGATGGACAGCAATAATATCCGTAATTTGCGTCGTGTAATTGGTGAAGATACGCAGGGTAAGGTGCATCTTTTGCTCGATTATACCGAGCGTAAGGGTGCAAGCATTGCCGATCCGTGGTATACCGGTGACTTTGAAGTGACCCATGACGATATCATGGAAGGTCTGGATGGCTTACTGAAGTATCTGAAATATTAAAACAAACAAATTTCCGCGCAAACCGTTAATAAGTTAACACAATTTGCCATAAAAATAAATAGAATTAATCAAAAACGGTATTTTGCTTGTTTGTTTTAGATTGTGGTGCTACAATAAGTGTTACGGTAAAATAATATAGTTTCCAATGAAGAGAGGTTTTTAAACATGAAATTCGCAACACGTATGGAGCGTATGCAAGCTTCTGAAATCCGCGAGCTGTTAAAATTAACTGCTCAGCCTGATATTATTTCCTTTGCCGGCGGTCTGCCTGCACCGGAGCTGTTCCCTGTAGAAGAAATTGCCAAGGTTTCTCATGACCTGGTACTGAAGGAAGGTCGTCAACTGCTGCAATATGCAACTACCGAAGGCCGTCCGTCCCTGCGTGCAAAAATTGCTAAACGCATGGCTGATAAATACCACACCAATGTTGATCCCGATGACATTCTGATTACCACCGGTTCTCAACAATGCCTGGACTTCGCAGGCAAGCTGTTCCTGGATCCCGGCGACGTTGTTCTGTGCGAAAGCCCGTCCTACCTCGGCGCTTTGAACGCATTCAACGCTTACCAACCGAAATTTGTTGAGGTTCCGACCGATAACGGTGGTCTGATTCCGGAAGAATTGGACAAAATTCTGGAAACCACTCCGAACTGCAAATTTATCTATGTAATTCCTGACTTCCAAAACCCGACCGGTCGTACTTGGTCCATGGAACGTCGTCAAAAATTCATGGAAGTTGTTAACAAACACAACCTGCCTGTACTCGAAGATAATCCGTACGGCGAACTGCGCTATGAAGGCACTATCCTGCCGTCCCTGAAATCTATGGATACCAAAGGCCTGGTTATGTTCCTGGGCACCTTCTCCAAAATCTTCTGCCCGGGCCTGCGTCTTGGCTGGATCGCTGCAGAGCACAGCCTGCTGAGCGAGTTTGTTAAAATCAAACAAAGTGCAGACCTGCACACCTCTAACTTTGACCAAGGTGTTGCAGATGCTTACATGGAACAATACGACCTGGATGAGCACGTTAAAGAAATCGTTGCTCTGTACAAACATCGTCGTGATCTGATTCTCGAATCCATGGAGAAATACTTCCCGGCTGGCACCGAATGGACTCATCCGGAAGGTGGTCTGTTCCTGTGGCTGACCTTCCCTGAAGGCGTAAGCGCACGCAAAGTATTTAACAAGTGCATCGAGATGAAGGTTGCCGGCGTTATCGGTGATGCTTTCTATCCGAACCAGAAGACTGACCGCAGCATGCGTATCAACTACTCCAACATGCCGGATGACCGCATTGTTGAAGGTATCCAACGCATGGCTAAAGCAATCAAAGAGTGCATGTAATTCTTTGACGGCTTAAGCTGTCTTGTAAATTTTACAGCTGATAAAAATTTAACCCCTGCAGAAAAATTTCTGCAGGGGTATTTTGTATATATGATGTTTTATGCTTTAGCAGCCTTTAAGGTTCTTTCGAACAGAATGTATAAAACTCCGGCAGCTTCGTCACTGAATTTAAAGATACTGTCGGTACCATCGGTGTGATGGAAGGTTACAATGTTGATGCCGTCAAAATCAGCGCCGCTGAGAACGTTGAGCGGGATATGGAAGGCATTCTTCTTACCGATGTAAACTAAACGTTGGTTGGTAAGGAAGAACATGCCAAGCTCTTCGATAATAGTCATTTCCTCGGTGAATTTTGGATGCTCGATTTTTTCGCCCTTGAAGGCAACGGTTTCGTCAATGCGGAATTTGCGTGTCAGCTCATAGTAGTTGTCTTCGCGTTCTATCATTTTGTTTTGGCAGAGACCGCAGTTAGTATAGGCGTGGCAGATTTCGCCGGGGTTGAGAGGGAAGGCATCCTGCTTGATATCGCCTAAAGGCATATGCTCCGCATTCCAAAGGCTGCGGTATTTTTCCAGAGCGCTGACAATATTATTCTTTAATTCGTAGGGGATATCCAAAGTTGCGCAGTCTGCACGCAGGGCAGCTTCTTCTTCCGGAGTATAGCGCTGTGCGCTGCTGATTTCATCAAACTTCTGATTGAAGTGAGCCTGGAAAACCTGTTTACGCATGGAAAGGCTGTCTTCGTAGTCATAGCCGAATAAGTCATTCAATTGTTTGATATCCAATTTTTCGGTGCCTGCAAGCAAATCGCGGCAGCGGACAAAATAAGCAGCTGTTTTTGCTGCCTTATCAGCCTGCTTTGCCAGATGCGGCGGCAGCTCCAAAATTTCTGCTAAGTGTGCAAGCTGTCCCCAAAGGCTGTCTTCCTTAGTCTGTGCTTCGGTAAAGATAACATCTGCCAGCTTGCGGTAAATGCCGCTGCGTTGGTTGAAATTATCATCGTTGAATTTTACGCCCCATTTTTTCAGAGCGTGATGTATATCATTGGCACTGACAGCCAAAGCGTCGGGTGCTGCAGCCAACAGATTGTTGAGCTCCTTCCAGCCGTTTTCGGTAGGCTTGCTGCCGAATATTTTTGATAAAAAGCCGCATTCTTCTAATTCTTGCATGCTATAAGGTTTCAAATTCTGCACTCTCCTTTACAGGCTTAAAGTCTGCATTTTGATTTTTACGCTGATAAAGTTGCCAGCGGTTTATTTTATCGCTAACAATACGAATTTAATCTAAACAATATTATACGCTAAAAGTGTATCTATTGTCTAGAAAGAAAAAGCTTCGGCATTTATCTGCTGTGACTATCTGCCTGCGTTGTGTTATAATAGCAATTAGAGAGATGAGAGGTAGATAAAATGTCAATACAAGCTTTTACTTCTGACAACAAAAGCAGCTGGAAGGCAAATTTGCCTGTATTGTGGCTGGGGGTATTTTTATGCTGCGCCAGCTATACTATGTGCATACCGTTTTTGCCTGTTTATCTGCTGCGTGAGCTGCATGTTGCCCAACCTGATGTTAACTTCTGGGCAGGTATTACCTTTGCCGTAACTTTTATGGGTTCCGCTGTAATGGCACCATATTGGGGTGCTTTGGCTGACCATGTCGGGCAGAGAAAGATGGCGATTCGCGCCGGCTATGGCCTGGCGCTGACCTATTTTCTTACCGGCGTCTGTCAGGATGTCTATCAGCTTCTGCTGGTGCGTATTGTGTGCGGTGTTGTTGCCGGATTTGTGCCTGCCTGTATGTCGATGGCGTCTTCATCCTTACCGGAGGAGCGTATGGGCTGGGGTATGGGACTGATGCAGACTGCGGTAGCCAGCGGAACTATCATGGGACCGTTGATGGGCGGTTATCTGAGCAGCTGGTTTGGCATGCGTGCTTCGTTTTATGTAGGCAGTCTGGCCTTGTTTATTGCTACGAGTGCGGTTGTATTTATTGTCAAGGATATGTCCGTACTGAATAAGGGGGCACGCGAAGCAAGTAATCTGCTGGCTGATTTAAAGAATGCTTTGCATAACAAGGGCCTGCTGTATATTATGGCTATGTTCTTTGTGGTGCAGACCTGCATAATGCTGATTCAGCCGCTGATTACATTGTACGTAGGCGAGCTGATGCATGATATGGGTGATGCTGCTATAAAGATGTCCGGTGTAGTTTTCTCGCTGTCCGGCATTACCGGCATTTTGGCGGCGCCGTTTTGGGGAAAACGCGGCCAACGCTTCGGTTATGTGCGCGTTTTCTGCATTGTAACCTTTATTGCCGGTTTTATTAATCTTTTCCAGGTGTTCATCAATACTGTTTGGCAGTTTGCAGCTATTCAGTTTGTTTACGGCCTGTTCCTGGCAGGTGCTGTGCCTAATATCAATGCTAACCTGACGCGTGTTACTGCTGCCAATATGCGCGGTAAGGCCTTTGGCTTGGTTACGAGCGCGCAGCAGTTTGGCGGTGTGGTAGGACCGCTTGTTGGCGGTGCCTTGGGCAGCTTTATGAGCTCGCGTTATGTGCTTGTGTTTGCCGGTTGCGTGCTTATGAGCGTAGCAGTGTACTCTTATTTTACGCATGTGCGTGGAGCGGAGCAGGAAGCTGCAAGCTAAAAGTTTATACGTATAAAATAAAAGACCATTGCTGCATGCAAAATGCGGCAATGGTTTTGTTTTGGAAAAAACATTATGGAGTGCTTTTTAATCTTTCGGTTTAGCAGTCAGCCATTGGCGTTTTTGCTCACTTTGCGGGAAAAGCTGATGGTCAAACCACATATAGAAGAAGCGTTCTGCCGGCACAATGCTGTAGCCGTCCTGCAGATGGTCGGTAGTATCATAGGGATCTGCCATAATAAGCACATCGTCACTTTGGTGTGCGGTGCCCATGCTGTCATAACCGATAATGACACGCCAATGCCCGCCCCAATCGACGTTTTCTACAATAATAGGTGTGTTGTTTTTCAGATTGCTCTCGACAAATTTAAGGAAATCCTTATAGTTGTCGGGAGTTTTATCTTTGATGGAGGAATGAAACTCCCAACCGATTTTTTCAAAGTAGTTTACCATGCCCTTGGTGTTGGTGCCGACGGTTTTGCTGCTGCCCATGATTTTGGCAACGGCCAGCTCTTCATCAAGCGTTTGGCCATTGTAATATTTTACTACCATATTTGCAGCGGCCGGACCACAGGTATAATGAGTGATTTGCTGCGTAGTGGCAAATTTCGGCAAAATAGTAAGATGCTCGTCAGATTGCATATTATAAAAATCAGGATGTTTAAAATAGGGTGAATCCTTGATATCGTGTTTGCCTACGAATTGTGCGGCACCGGCTGCAGGTGTGCTTCCGGGAGTGCCGATGGGCATAGGGGATTGCTGCAAAAGATAATTAAGGCCGCCAAAAATGACTATCAGGCAAACAATGGCCAGTAAAATGCGTTTTGTTTTCATAGCTGCTCTCCTAAACTGAGTGTAGTTTTACGCTTAAGATGCTTATTGACTGCTGTGAGCAAAGCTTCTTTTTCGTTGGGAAGATTGCCGGATTGGATGCGTTCCAACAGATAGAATAAAATATTTTTGATTTCGGACTGGTGAACAAGCTCCAACAGCTCGCGTCCGCCGATGGCAAGATCCTTGGTGCATACAGGCATGCGTGTGCGTACCAGCTCCACAACCTGACGGCCTAAAAGGCGACCTTCGGCCATCAGCTGCTCGTTTTCGCGGGCGTGGGTTGCTCCCATATCCGCAAGAAAAACCTCGACCAGCAGACTGTAGGCTTGTGTCAGCTCTGCCTGCGTGCGAAAACCGGAGTTGGCGGCTTCGCTGCGCACCCAGCGCAGCAGGGTGCGCTCGCCGGTGAGCAGCATAGGCGCGAAGCGCATATGCTGCGCTACCAGCCAGGTCACCAGATGTACGAAGCTTTTGTTATAGCCTAGGCGTGTCAGGATAGCTTTAGCCATTTTGGCGCTTTCTGCTTCGTGGCCGGGATCGCTTGGCTGTCCTTCCTTGTTCAGCTTGCGTACATTCGGCAAGCCCTTGCCAAAATCGTGCAGCACAAGTGCCCAGCGGATAGCTAAATCGCGCGGGCTGTTGTCGAGTGCCAGCAGTGTGTGCTCCCAGGTGTCATATAAATGAAAGCGTGGATTTTGGTGCAGACCTAAAAGATGCAGTGCTTCCGGCAGAATGGGAATGACAGTATTGTTGCCGTTTTCACGGGTATGGCAGCTTGCACCCAAAAGGCCTGTTGCCATCATCAGCATTAAGCCCTTGCCTGCATACTTAGCGGTAATGAGCTTTTCAAGCTCCTTGCGCACACGCTCCAGTGAAAGTCCGGCGCAGCGTTCAACCGGAAAGCTGTAGCTGTGTGGCAGAAAGTAGGGCGTATTAGGCGCTCCGCAAGCAAGCAATGCTTCGCAGCCTGCCTGCTCATAGGTAAAGCCAAGCTGTGCCGCAAAGCGGCAGGCACGCAGCATACGCAGGGCATCCTCGCGAAAGCGTGTATTGGCGTCACCAACGGTGCGTAAAATTTTTTGCTGCAAATCCTGCCGACAGCCAAAGTAGTCATACAATTTGCCGTCCAGTGATAGCGCCATAGCGTTGACCGTAAAATCACGGCGGCTCAAATCCTCGCGCAGACTGCTGCAAAACCAGGTTGCGGCAGGGCGATGCATATCGTCATCATTGTAGCGTTCGCCGCGGAAGGTTGTTACTTCGGTAGCAACGCCGTTGATAACGATAACTACGCAGCCGAAATTGTGACCTAATTGGTCAACAGTTTTCCAATCTTGTTGCTTGCAAACTGCCAAAACCTGCTCAGGCAGAGCATTGGTAGTGATATCGTAATCATCCGGTGACTTGCCCAAAAGCAGGTCGCGCACGGCACCGCCGACAAGATAGGCTTCATAGCCGGCAGCGTTCAAAGCAGACAGTATTTTTTTTGTATAACTTGGAAAAAATAAATCAGGCATTTTACAAATCTCCTGCCGGCTTAGTATTCTATACCGTCATCCTTGAGCCGGTATTCTACATTAATACCGAAATATTCCCAAAGAATTTCCTTAAGCTCGGATCCAGTGTTGATTTTATAGCGGTACTTTACGCGACCGCCCAGATAAAATTTTAAATAGTTACCGCGAATTGTAATATTACAGTCCTCGCGGAAAATAGACAGCTTTTTACTTTTGATAAACGGTGAGTCGGGATGTGCGTCGCACCAGAAGCTGGCGGTAATAAAGTCTTTGTCTATCTGCGGCTCTTCAGTGAAGCCAAAGAGGCGCTTCCAGATTTTGCCGCGTTCCTTCTGCCAAAGCAGCCAGCCCCAAAATTCACTGCGGGTAAACTTGTATTGGCTGATGCCGTCGCTTTGAATCAGGCCTTCAGTAAGTTCCAACGGCACACGCGGGCTTTCGCTGTTCACGCCGACGTCAGTCAGATAACGCTTATCGCCCAGCGTTACACACATTACGCGGTGGCGGCGCAGCTGGTAGGTTTCCATTTTGTCGATGAAGCGAGCAGCGTAGCTGGTCACCTCAAAACCCAGGGATTCCAAAAGCCAGTTGTACAAACCATTCAGCTCAAAGCAGATGCCGCCGCGGTTGTGCATAATAACCTTGTCAAACATCTCCTGGCGTTTAAGCGAGGTAATTTTGCCGTTAAGACAGTCAAAATTTTCGTAGGGGATGTATTTGAGGTGCGCGTCCTGTAATTTAGCCAGGGTTGCTAAATTAACAGCCGGCTCAAAGTCGTTGAGCTGCAGCTTGCGCAGGTATTGTTGTATTTGCAGCTTCTTCATCGGCCGACCATTGATATCTGCATAATTTGGCAAAGCAATCATCTCCAGAATGTGATTTTCATAGCATTGGTATAGGCATGAAAATTGTCTAATCTTCTCTCAATTATTTATTGTATCATTTATTTTGCAGGAAATAAACTATTTTACTTTAAAGAGTTGGAATAGCATAGCCTATATCTGCATAGCGGTGATAATAAAAAGACTATTCCTATGCGGAATAATTTTAATGCCAAACAAGAATAAATTAAACGAAACTACTGTTTTACAAAGTAATGCCTGAGTGTTATTATATAAATGGCAATTCTGTTATATTTAATATTCTCTTTGTTACACTCTCAAATACACTCTCAAATAAATTTTTTGGAGGTTTCCGATGGCTTTGTTATCCTTAGGTTTTTTACTGCTGGCGATAATGCTTGGTTTTATCCGTAAAATGAATACGGGTCTTTTGTGCATAGCTTTTGCCTTGCTTTTAGGACGTATGGCAGGCATCAGTGATGCAGGAATTATTAAAGGCTTCAATGCTTCTCTGTTTCTTATGCTTTTGGGTGTAACCTATTTGTTCAGTCTGGCACAGATTAACGGCAGTCTGGATTTGCTGGCGCAGAAGGTAATTTCCTTGGCAGGTAAGCGTGTTTATCTCATACCTGTCATTATTTATGTGTTCTCGATTATTCTTGCCGCGCTTGGCCCCGGCTCCGTGCCGACTATGGCGATAATGATGGTTTTTTCCATGTCTTTGGCAGCAGAAATGAAAATCAGTCCCGTGCTGCTGTCAACCTTAACTGTTTTGGGTTCTTGCGCCGGTGGTTTATCTCCGCTTGCTGCTACCGGCATTATCGGTGCGAATCTGTGCGCGGAATTCGGCTTGACCGGTATTGAAAATGATTTTCTAATGAATGGTATTCTTTCCTTTACTATTTATGCCGTTATTGTATATATTTTATTGGGCGGCTATAAGCTGCGCTCTGCTGCTGTGGGGCAGAAAAAAGAAGTTCCCTGCTTTAACAAAAAGCAGCTGACGACTATTGCCGGTATTGTAGTGATGGTGCTTATGGTTATGCTTTTGCGAATTAACGTAGGACTGGTCAGCTTTGCTGTTGCAGCCGTATTATCCTTTTTGCGTGTTTCAGATGAGACAAAAGCAATCAGGCATATTCCGTGGAATACGCTGCTGTTGATTACCGGTGTTGGTGTTTTGATGCAGCTGATTATAGATCTTGGCGGTATTAAGCTGCTTTCTGATATACTTGTTTCGCTGATGAGCGCTAAAAGTGCTGCGGCTGTTATGGGGCTTACCTCCGGCATTATGAGCTGGTTCAGCTCCAGCAGCGGTGTTGTTATGCCTACGCTGCTGCCGACTGTGCCTCATGTTGCCCAACAGCTTGGCGGGGTGAATGAGTTCGAACTGGCTTCCTCGATTACAACGATTTCACATGTCGCTGCCATCAGTCCGCTTTCTACAGGCGGTGCGTTGGCATTGGCGGCTTATGCTTCGGCAGCTAACGCCAACCAAAAGCAGCAGCAGAGCCTGTTTATGAAAATGTTCGGTGTTTCGGCGTTGGGCGTTTCCGTGTTGTGTGTTTTCTCTTATTTCGGCATGTTCCATTGGCTGCTGTGAGATAGAAGCTTAATAAATTATTTTGGCCTTCGTGTATATTCAGATATGCGCGAAGGCTTTTTTGTTGCAGCGTGCATTCCTTTACATACGTAATATTACGTAGTATAATAAATTAAAGGAGGTTGCGTTTATGCCACTAACCCCTAAAGAAATGATCAGATTGCTTTTACAAAATGGTTTTGTTTATGTGAAGAGCAATAATGGTTCTCATCAAAAATATTTTAATCCACAGCAGAATATAACTGTTGCTGTACCTTTACATACTAAAGAATTAAAGAAAGGCTTAGAACAGGCTATTTTAAAGCAGGCTGGATTAAAACGATAAGGAGAAGAAAGGAGCGTATTATGTCTAAAAAATATTTTTATCCGGTAATTTTTGAACCTGAGGAAGTAGGCGTTTCTGTTTATGTTCCGGATATTCCCGGCTGCAATACTCAAGGAGATTCTTTGGAAGAAGCTTTGGAGATGGTGCAGGAAGTGATTGGCCTGATGTTGGAAGGTAAAAAGCCTGAAGAATATCCTCAGGCATCAAAACCCAATGAAATCAATCTGGAAGGCAATCAATTTGTGATGATGGTTGCTTTTGATAAGCTTGCTTATGACAAAAAGTATAATGCGAAGGCTGTAAAGAAGACGCTCTCGATTCCTGCATGGCTTAATAATCTGGCAATTGATAACGATATTAATTTTTCAAATTTGTTGCAGCGTGCCTTGATTAATGAATTGGGATTAAATGCACGTTAATTTATAGAAGCAAAAAAAGCCGCCGGTTCGGAGAAAAATCTCCTGAGCCGGCGGCTTTTTGTGTGCCTTACGGCACCATGATAAATTCTACGATAAACACTACTGCGCAGCAGCAGCAAGCCACATGAAAAAGGCTCATGCCGCGCCAGGCGGTGGCAACGCCGACGCCGAGGGCAAGAGCACCTGCAGCAGGTGTCTGCGTTTCCTGCAGGATAGCAGGAAAGGTCATTACTGCGAGCGTTGTGTAGGGGACATAATATAAAAACGAACGTATGAAGGGATTTTTGATTTCCTTACGGATGAGTGTGAGCGGAAGCACGCGGATAGCGTAGGTAACAAGCGCCATTACGGCAATATAAATGTAAATATTATGTTCCATCTGCTAGTCCTCCTTTTGCTGGGACTGTACCGGCCTAATCCAGGCTGCAGCCGCTGCGATGACTACAGTGAGGATAATGGTACGTGTACCGCCGGTAAGCTGTGCCAACGGCTGCAGATATGCTGCTGCGAAGCTGGCGACGAAGCTTGTGATTACAACAGTGAGAATGATACGGCTTTCGCGTGCCGGCGGAATGATAATAGCAAGGAACATGCCAAACAGCGCAACGCTCAGTGCGCTGACAATGCGTTCTGGCAGCGCTGCACCGGCGATAATGCCGCAGGCTGTGCCAATCGACCAGCCAGGAATTGCTACGGCCATGCCGCCATAGTAATAGTATGGATTCAAAACACCGGGACGGGAGATAGCGATACCGAAAAGCTCATCCGTTACAGCGAAGGCCATAGCCAAACGATGTATAAAGCCTTGTACGTTGCTGAGCCTTTGGCTCAGCGCGCAGCTCATCAGCATGTAGCGTGCATTGGCGATGAGAGTGACCAGTGCTATTTCGGTATAGCTGGCATGTTGGCCGATGAGGGTAATGGCGGCAAATTCACCGGCTGAAGTGTTGTTGAGCAGGCTTGTTAAAAAGCCCTGGAATACAGAAAGACCGGATGAACGGCAAATAATTCCCAGAGAAAAGGCTACGGCAAAATATCCCAATCCTATGGGGATGCCGTCATGAAGGCCTTGGCGGAAGGCAGCCGTATTGCTTGAAGCATTATTAGTATATACAGAATCAATATTTTTAGTTGAAATTTGCATCATAATACACCACAACAATCATAAAAAAATCAAAAAAACAAAAAAATCAAAATATAATAATGCCAAGTGTTGGAAATTATACCCGTAAGTCCCAAACGGAAGGCTTACGGGTATAAATGCTTTGGTAAACGCTGAGGGGATGGCGCTTGCCGATATTTTTATTTGAGCAGCTCCTGAGCAACAAGGTGGCCCATTTCAGAGGTAGAGACCTTCTTCAGGCCTTCTGCATAAAGGTCTGGAGTGCGGTAACCTTGTTCCATAACTGCGTCAACAGCTGCTTCCATAGCATCTGCTGCTTCGTTTTGGTTCAGAGAGTAACGCAGCATCATAGCAACACTGAGGATGGTTGCCAGCGGGTTAGCAATGCCTTGGCCGGCAATATCAGGTGCGCTGCCGTGGATAGGCTCGTACATACCGGTGCTGTCGCCGAGGCTGGCGCTCGGAAGCAGGCCGATGCTGCCTGCAATCGTGCTGGCTTCGTCACTGAGGATATCGCCAAAGATATTGTTGGTCAAGATAACGTCAAACTGCTTCGGATTCAGCACTAACTGCATAGCGCAGTTGTCAACATAGAAGTTGTTCAGCTCGACTTCAGGATAATCCTTTGCCTGCATTTCGGCAACAATTTTACGCCACATGCGGCTGGAGCCCAATACATTGGCTTTATCAACGCTGGTTACTTTACCGCGGCGTTTCTTGGCAGCTTCAAAAGCAAAACGGGCAATGCGTTCTATCTCCGGACGGGTATAAAGCTCAATATCGCTTGCTTCCTCAACACCGTCAGCATTGAGGTGCGCTTCGGTATGCTCACCGAAGTAGATGCCGCCGGTAAGCTCGCGTACGATTAACAGGTCGGCGCCTTCTGCACGTTCCTTTTTCAGCGGAGAAAGATGCGCGGTGAATTTGGAAACGGTCATCGGGCGCAGGTTGCAGTACAGGCCCAAAGCCTTGCGGATACCAAGCAGGCCTTTTTCCGGACGGATATCCGGTGCAACGTTATCCCATTTCGGTCCGCCGACAGCACCGAGCAGTACAGCGTCAGCAGCCTTAGCGCTGGCGATAGTTGCTTCCGGCAGGGGAACGCCGGTTGCGTCGATTGCGCAGCCGCCGATGAGCTGCTTGTCATATTCAATTTCAAAGCCAAATTTTTTGGCAGCAGCGTCGAGAACCTCTACAGCTGCATCAACTATTTCTACACCAATGCCGTCACCTGGCAGTAAGCAAATCTTCATTATTTGTTTTCTCCTTTAATATAATTAATCAGGCCGCCGCAGTCTGCGATATGCTGGATGAATTCCGGCAGCGGTTTTGTTTTGATCGTAATATTTTTGTTGAGGATTTTGATTTCACCCTTGTTTACATCAACGTCGATTTCATCGCCGGGTTCAATCTTTTCTACGTCGGCGCCTATTTCCAGCACCGGCAGGCCGATGTTAATCGCATTGCGGTAGAAGATACGGGCAAAGCTGTCTGCTACGATGCATTTGATGCCCTTAACCTTTAATACTACAGGGGCATGCTCACGGGAGGAGCCGCAGCCGAAGTTTTTGCCTGCTACGATGTAATCGCCGGGTTGTACGTTGGCAGCGAAGTTAATTTCCAGGTTTTCCTTCGCATCCTCCATAGCGTGTTCTGCTAATTCCTTGAAGTCGGCAATGTTCAGATATCTTGCCGGAATAATAACGTCTGTATCGATGTGGTCGCCGTAACGCCAAACTTTGCTCATTTTACTACCTCCTCGGGGCTGGTGATATAACCGGTGATGGCACTGGCTGCAGCGGTATAGGGGCTTGCCAGATAAACCTCGCTGTCGACATGGCCCATGCGGCCGCGGAAGTTACGGTTGGTGGTGGAAACAGCGCGCTCGCCTGCAGCGAGGATGCCCATGTAACCGCCCAGGCAGGGACCGCAGGTCGGAGTGGAAACGGCAGCGCCGGCATCAATAAAGGTATCAATGTAACCGCGGTGCATAGCCTCCTGATAAATCTGTTGGGTTGCCGGGATGATAATCATACGCACATGGTCGCATACCTTGTGGCCTTTGAGAATTTCGGCAGCCTGTTCAAGATCCTCCAGACGGCCGTTGGTGCAGGAGCCGATGACAACCTGGTCGATTTTGATTGCATGACCTTCCTTGGCAGGATGGGTGTTTTCCGGCAGATGCGGGTAAGCAACAACAGGAACAAGCTCGTCGAGCTTAATATCGAGTACGCGGGCATATTCAGCGTCTTCGTCGGCAGTAACTGCTTCCCATTCACGGGTTACGCCGCGTTCCTTTAAGAATTCAATGGTTTTTTCATCAACGGGGAAAATACCGTTTTTGCCGCCGGCCTCAATAGCCATGTTGCAGATAGTCAGACGGTCGGCCATAGAAAGCTCGCTGACGCCTTCGCCGGTAAATTCCAAAGATTGGTAACGGGCGCCGTCAACGCCAATCATACCGATGATGGTCAGGATGATGTCCTTGCCTTTAACATATTTCGGCAGCTTGCCGGTCAGGTTAACCTTGATAGCCTGCGGAACCTTGAACCAGGAGGTACCGCTGGCTATAGCGCAGCCGATATCGGTTTGGCCCATGCCGGTGCTAAGAGCATTGAGTGCGCCGTAGGTACAAGTGTGGGAATCGGCACCGATGATGATTTCGCCGGGAGCAACAAGGCCTTTATCCGGAAGCAGTGCATGCTCGATACCCATCTGGCCTACTTCAAAGTAGTTTTTGATTTCGTGCTTGCGGGCGAAGTCACGCATACGCTTGCACATGGTTGCGGATTTTATATCCTTGCAGGGGGAGAAATGGTCCGGAACCAGAGCAATTTTGTTTTTATCAAATACCGGTTTACCGATTTTTTCAAATTCGTTGATAGCCGGAGGACCGGTGATATCATTAGCTAATACTAAATCTACTTGAGAAACAAGCAGGTCGCCGGCGCTTACGCTGTCGCGGTGAGCGTGCTTGGCTAAGATTTTTTGCGTCATTGTCATTCCCATAAGATAGTCCTTCTTTCTTTAAGGGCTGCCTATAAGGGGACATCTGCTTCAGAAGCGCTTCTAGGAGTACTGGTATGTACGCCGTCGTCGCGCTTCTTCGCATCTGACACTCTTCTGGACAGCCTGTAAAATTTTTAAGTTAGGAAGAGTGTACCATGAAATAAAATAACCCCTATCTGCGCTTGCAGATAGGGGCGAAGTTTTTTCGCGGTACCACCCTAAGTTGTACTTAATTTTCCCGATTAGCGGATCGGCAGCGTAACGTGCTGGAAACGTCTGCTCCTACTTGGTTCAGAGAAGCTGCTCGCGGGTGAGCTTCTTTGCCTGCTTGCTGGCGGCTTGCACCATACGCCGTCTCTCTGGATGCTGGGGCAGGTAAATTTTCCCGGTCATTGCATTTTTGTTTTTAAAATTAAAATATACACATCGCTGTGTTCTTCACATTATCGCAACAATTTCGTGGTTTGTCAAGTGTGAAAATGAAAAAATGCCTAGAAAAACATTTAATGTACAGCTGAAATGGAAAAAAGTATTACTGAAGTGCAAAGGAGTGTAGGAGTATAAAAAATCCTTCTTTTAGAAAATTGCCTCTTGCAGAACTTTTGTCATGCTAATAAATATACATGTATACAATTTGCAATCGTAATAACGTGGTATTATAATTAAAATTACAGTCGTTATGGTGGTCTTTAACAGAAACACTAACGGAACTGCTAATAGATTTATTGATAAAATGCTTTGAGAGGGGAATTTATTATGAATACTTCGCTGCCCAAGAAACAGGGATTGTACGATCCTTGGTTTGAACACTATGCCTGCGGTGTTGGCGTAGTTGCCAATATTAAGGGCAAGAAGTCTAATAAAATTTTACGACAGGCTTTGGTGGTTCTGCATAACATGGATCATCGCGGCGGTCAGGGAGCAGATATGAACTCCGGTGACGGTGCCGGCGTACTGCTGCAGATTCCGCACAACTTTTTTGTTAAGGAATGCGCCAAACATTACTCAGCGAAAAGCCGCAGCTTTTATATAACTACTTTAAACAGCTCTTTGCTCAGGTAACAAATCCGCCGATTGATGCCATTCGTGAGGAGGTTTTTACGGATACTACCAGCGGTATCGGCCCTGAGCTGAATCTGATTGATCCGCAGCCGGAAAGCTGCCACCAGATTTCGGCCGAATCTCCTGTATTAAGCAATATTGAGCTTGCTAAGCTGAAAAACATTCCTAATTTCGAGGCAGCAACAATTCCAATGCTTTACAAGGTTGCTGACGGCGGTGCCGGCTTAAAGCAGGCATTGAACGCAATCTTTGCCGCTGCTGACAAAAATATTGCGGAAGGCAAGTGCATTTTAATCTTGTCTGACCGCGGCATTACTAAAGATATGGCAGCGGTTCCTGCCTTGCTGGCAGGTGCAGGTCTGTATCATCATCTGATTAAAAACGGTACGCGTTTGCGCGCTTCTATTATCATAGAATCTGCTGAGCCGCGTGAGGTACATCATATGGCGTTGCTTTTAGGCTATGGCGTCAGCGGCATCAATCCGTATCTTGCTTTTGAAAGCCTGGAGCATATGTGTGCTGACGGAATGCTGGATATCAGCTTTGAAAAGGCTGCTGAAAATTATATCAGCGCCTGCACTCATGGTATTGCTAAAATCCTGTCGAAGATGGGTATTTCTACTGTACAGTCTTATCGTGGCGCACAGATTTTTGAAGCTATCGGTATCCGCAGCGCAGTTATCGAAGAATATTTCACAGGAACTCCGTCACGTCTTGAAGGTATCGGACTGGACGAGATTGCCCGAGAGGTTGCTATGCGTCATGAGCCTGCGTTTGCTGAGCAAAATATTGATCTTTTCAGCTATGAATCAGGTTCGCATTATCAATGGCGTAACGGCGGTGAGCAGCATATGCTTAATCCGGAAACGATTGTCAAGCTGCAGCAGGCCTGCAAGACCGGTGATTATAAGCTCTTTAAGGAGTTTAGCAAGCAGCTGCGCGGCAGTGCCTTTGCCAACCAAAATCTGCGCAGTATGCTGACTTTTACACCGCAACGCCTGCCGGTGAATATTGACGAGGTAGAATCTGTAGAAAGCATTTGTCATCGTTTTAAGACAGGTGCTATGAGTTATGGCTCTTTAAGTCAGGAGGCGCATGAATGTCTGGCAATTGCTATGAACCGTATCGGCGGCAAGAGCAATACCGGCGAAGGCGGTGAAAATCCCAACCGTTTTGCACCGTTGCCTAATGGTGACAGCAAGCGCAGCGCAATTAAGCAGGTTGCCAGCGGACGTTTTGGCGTAACCAGCAATTACCTTGTCAATGCGGACGAAATCCAAATTAAAATTGCACAGGGTGCTAAGCCGGGTGAAGGCGGACAGCTTCCGGGCGGCAAGGTTTATCCGTGGATTGCCGAATGCCGCGGTACGACGGCAGGCATTGGTCTGATTTCGCCCCCGCCTCATCATGATATCTATTCCATTGAAGATTTGGCTGAGCTGATTCACGATCTGAAGAATGCTAATCCCCGTGCCCGCATCAGCGTTAAGCTGGTAAGTGAGGTTGGTGTCGGTACAATTGCTGCCGGCGTAGTTAAGGCCTGCGCCGATGTTGTACTTATCAGCGGTACTGCCGGTGAACGCTTCTGCATCCGTAACAGCGGCGTGAACGCTGTTGTTGAAGGTGTTGGTGACCATGGCTGTGAATATATGACAGGTGGCACGGTAGTTATTTTGGGACGTACAGGGCGCAATTTTGCTGCCGGCATGAGCGGTGGTACGGCCTATGTTTTGGATATGCAGGGAGATTTTGCTACCTACTGCAATAAAGAAATAGTGCTGTTGGAAAAGCTGGAGGAAATCGGCGACAGCCTGATGATAAAGAAAATGCTGCTGCAGCATGCAGAGCATACCGGCAGTAAGCTGGCTTTAGAGATATTGGATAACTGGGATGAATATCAGGATAAATTTGTCAAGGTTATTCCTAGTCTGCCGCACAGCCGCACTGCGGATAATCCCTGGCCGCAGTTCCCGCGTATCTTTAAAACGGATTACGGTCAGGAGGAGGCTATTCATAAATTTAAACAGGATCCGCGCGAATTCTGCATTACAACTAAAGAATTCATAGGTGAGGATGGCAAGGTAAGCGGTCTGCACTTGTGCCAAAATGAATGGAAGCAGATAAACGGAGCTTGGTGCCGGCAGATATCCCCGGTACAGAACATGTTGTGCCTGCACAGCTGGTGCTTCTGGCTATGGGCTTTGTGGGCAGCGAAGAGCGACTGTTTGAGGAATTCAAGTTGGCGAAGGCACCTAACGGCAGCATAGCGGCTGATGACAGCAGCTATGCGACCAATGTGCCCGGCGTTTTTGCCGACGGTGACGCACGTCGCGGACAGAGTCTGGTAGTGTGGGCTATTGCCGAAGGGCGTGGTGCCGCACATGCGGTTGATAAATTTTTGCGTAAGTAAGCTATAAGATTCGCCTTTCCTTTTATAAACGTGCTTGTGGCTCCGGGTTAGAGAGCTGCAGGCACGTTTTTTTAGCAGCGGCTACAGCTAACGCACCATCTGCGTCATGAAGCCTCCTAGACGTACAAGAAGTACGCCTTCGTCACCTTCATTTAGCATCTAGCGCATTATCTTTAGCCTTGAAATAGGTAACGGCTACAGCAATGCACCATCTGCGTCATATAAATCAGAAGTGAAATCTTCGCAAACTCAAAGCTTTTCTACGGATTTGATTGTTACCACGTTGCACTTTCCCTGCAAGATAAGCTATAATATAGATAAATATACCTAGCAATAGCTAAATTTACGATATAGGAGAAAACAAAATGTTTATTGACAGAGCGAGAATTTATGTAGAAGCAGGCGATGGCGGCGACGGCATGAGCAGCTTCCGCAGAGAAAAATTTGTAGAAAAGGGTGGCCCGAACGGCGGTAACGGCGGTCGCGGCGGTGACGTTGTCCTGATTGCGGACAAAAATCTCAATACCCTGATTGACTTCCGTTACAAGAGAAAATATGTTGCTAAGCGCGGCGGTCAGGGTGGTACTAAAAACTGCACCGGTGTACGCGCCGATACTGTTTTCGTGAAGGTTCCGATGGGTACTTTGGTACGTGATGATGCAACCGGCGCCGTTATGGCAGACCTTGTTGAGGACGGCCAGACCTATACGGCTGCTAAAGGCGGCCGCGGCGGCAAGGGCAATGCCTGCTATGTTACCAGCACTAACCGTGCACCGACCTTTGCCGAAAAGGGCGAACCCGGTGAAAACCGTTGGCTGAAGCTGGAGCTGAAGCTGCTGGCTGACGTTGGCCTGGTAGGCTATCCCAGCGTAGGCAAGTCCAGCATTATCGCACAGGTGAGCGCTGCCCGCCCCGAAATTGCTGCCTACCATTTTACAACGCTGTCCCCGGTTTTGGGCGTAGTACGTTTGGATGAGGAGCGCAGCTTTGTATTGGCGGATATCCCCGGTTTGATTGAAGGTGCGCATGAGGGTGTAGGCCTTGGTCATGACTTCCTGCGTCACGTAGAGCGTACTAAGGTACTGCTGCATATTGTTGACGTTGCAGGCGTTGACGGCCGTGATCCGATTGAGGATTTTGACAAAATCAATACAGAGCTGGCAGAATACAGCGAGCGTCTGGCACGCCGTAAGCAACTGGTTGTTGCCAACAAAATGGACCTGCCGGAAGCGCAGGAAAACTTTGAGCGCTTAAAGGAATACGTTGAAGCTAAAGGCTACGAAATCTGTAAGGCAAGTGCTGCTACTGGCGAAGGCTTGCGTGAGCTGATGTTTAAGGCTTACGACCTGCTGCTGCAGTATGTTCCTGAAGAGGATGAAGAAGACCTGGCACGCTTCGACGAAATTGATCCGGACAGCTATGAAATTGTTGTCGGCAATGATACCGACTGGGAGGTTCGCGGCAAGAACATAGAGCGTCTTGTTGCTATGACTAACTTTGATAATGACGAGGCACTTTACCGCTTCCAGCTGATTTGGAAACGTCTTGGCATTGACGAGGCGCTGAAGGAGAGAGGCGTACAGGAAGGTCAGAGTGTGCGTATTAGGGATATGGTTTTCGACTACAAGGATTGATCCTGCGGATAATGCACCGTCTGCGTCATGAAATTTACTTGACGTACGAGGAGTACGCCATCGTAAATTTCATTTAGCATCCGGCACATTCTCCACAGTCTCTAAAAAGCAAGTGTGCGGATAACGTGCTATCTGCGTCATGAAATTTCCTCGACGTACAAGGAGTACGCCGTCGTCCGTTTCATTTTTCATCCGACACATTCTCTGCGCCCTTGGCGAAAGGGATATATTGCGGATAACGCAAAAAATATAAAAAACTAGAACTGCAGGTGAGGGGAAATGTTGAACAATGAAGCAAGCCGTGAGGCTTTAAAAAAGGCTAAGCGTATTGTCATTAAGGTTGGTACGAGTACGATTACCTATGCCAACGGCAAGCGCAATTTTAGTCAGATTGATCGTCTGGCGCGTGAAATCAGCGATTTGCAGAATCAGGGTAAGGAAATGATTCTGGTTACCAGCGGTGCCGTGGCTGTGGGCGTGGACCGCATGGGCTTGCCCGGAAAACCCAAAACTATTCCCGGCAAGCAGGCCGCTGCTGCCGTAGGCCAGGGCGTTTTGATGCACACCTACGAAAAATTCTTTGCCGATTACGGTCAGATCGTGGCGCAGGTGCTGATTACCAAAACAGAGGCTATTGACCGCCACCGTTATACCAATACGCGTAATACCTTTATGGAGCTGATGCGTCAGCGTGTTATCCCTATCGTCAACGAAAATGACGTTGTGGCGCTCGATGAGCTGAAAATCGGCGATAACGATAATATGTCTGCTCTTGTTGCCGGTATTGTGGATGCTGATCTTGTTATCATCCTTTCCGATGTTGACGGACTGTATACCGCTAATCCGCAAACGCATCCCGATGCTGTAATTGTGCCTGAGGTTGTTGAAATTACTTCGGAGATTGAGGCAAGTGCCGGCGGCGTCGGCTCTGCCCGCGGCACCGGCGGTATGGCTACCAAGATTCAGGCTGCCAAGGCTGCGACAAGCAGCGGTATTCATCTGGTAATTGCCAGCGGTACCGAAAAGAATGCCATTACCCGTGTGCTGCAGGGTGAAGAGCTGGGAACCTTGTTCGTGAGCCGTGAAAACCGTCTGCAGTTCCGCAAGCGCTGGCTGGCCTTTGGTGCCAAAATCGCCGGCAGTATTGTTGTGGATGATGGTTGCGCCAAGGCTATTCGCAAGGCCGGCGGTTGCAGCATTCTGCCGGCAGGCGTGTTTGCCGTGCAGGGTGAATTTTTGCCGGGCAGTACGGTGAGCGTTATCGATAAGGATGCGCATGAGCTGGCGCGTGGTTTAGTGCATTATTCTTCTGCCGAGCTGGAGCAGATTAAGGGCTGCAATTCCGGCGAGATTGCAAATATTCTGGGACATAAAAATTTTGATGAGGTTATCCACCGCGATGACCTGGTTATTTTATAAGGCAGGGTGAGGATTATGGCAACGTATGAATTGGTGAAGGCTAAGGCGCAGGCTGCAAAGCAGGCTGCAGCAAAGCTTGCCGTTACTTCTACCGCAGTTAAGAATGCGGCACTTTTGGCGATGGCTGCTGCGCTGGAGGCGCAGCAGGCTGAAATTTTGGCTGCAAATGAGCGTGATATGACTGCTGCTGCAGCCAAGGGCATGAAAAGCTCAATGCTGGACCGTCTGAAGCTGACTGCCGAGCGCATCAGCGGTATGGCTGACGGCCTGCGTCAGGTAGCAGGCTTGGCTGACCCTGTGGGGAATGTTATTGACGGCAAAACTCTGCCTAACGGCCTGCATATTACTAAAATTCGCGTTCCCTTGGGCGTTATCGGTATTATTTACGAGGCACGTCCCAACGTTACGGCGGATGCCGCAGGCCTGTGCCTGAAGTCCGGCAATGCTGTTATCCTTAAGGGCGGCAGTGAGGCGATGGAGTCCAATAAAACTGTTGCTGCGATTTTGGCGCAGGCTGCGGAGGGTGCAGGCATTCCTGCGGGCTCTATTCAGTTTATTGATACCAGTGACAGACAGGCTGTGCAGGATTTAATCCATATGAATGGCCTTGTCGACGTGGTTATTCCTCGCGGCGGTGCCGGGCTGATTCAGGCGGTAGTGCGTAATGCCAGCGTGCCGGTTATCGAAACAGGTGCGGGCGTATGCCATACCTATGTTGACAAGGATGCCGACGTGGAGATGGCTATGAAAATTGCTTTCAATGCCAAGGTGCAGCGTCCTTCCGTATGCAATGCAATGGAAACATTGCTGGTGCACAAGGATATTGCGGATAAATTCCTGCCGATGATGCTGATGATGTATAATTCCTCTGCCGTAGAAATACGTGGTGATGAGGCTGTGCAGGAGTACAGCGGTCAGGTGCATCCGGCGACGGAGGAGGACTGGTCTACGGAATACGGTGATTTGCGTCTTTCCGTCAAGATTGTAGACAGCATTGAGGAGGCCATGGCACATATTGCCAAATACGGCACCGGTCACAGCGAATGTATTGTTACCGATAATTATCAGGCGGCACAGCTTTTCCAGTATACTGTGGATGCTGCTGCTGTTTATGTCAATGCTTCTACCCGTTTTACCGACGGTAACGAATTCGGCTTTGGTGCGGAAATCGGCATCAGCACACAAAAGCTGCATGCCCGCGGACCTATGGCGCTGCCGGAGCTTACGAGTACGAAGTATCTGATTAACGGTAACGGTCAGGTGCGCAAATAAGCTCATATGTAACGGTGTTGCTGAATGGTTAGCAATGAAAAACTTCAGTCATGTTTTTAATTACTAGGGGCTGACGCAATGCTGGCCGCTGAATCTTAATAAAGCATAATACTTACCGAAAACCCGCTTCAATGGCGTAAGCCGGCGAAGCGGTGTTTTGCTTTTGCAGGAAAGCTGTCGGATGCAGGTAAAATTCACATTTTTGCACTGATTTTTATTGCCTGAGGTATATGCTTTAAGTGTAAAATTTGATATAATTAATTGGATAAGATTGCTTTGTTGCTATTGCACAATTTAGGAAGCTGGAGGGAACTCTTTTGGAAGAATTGTATCGTGAAGAATCCGGAACAAGTACGCAAAGAAAAATCTTTGCAGTGATTGCCTTGCTTATGATTGCGAGCCTTTATTGGCATGAATGGACCTGGCTGCAGGAACATAGACGCTTTGATATGTTAGGCTGGGGTATGGACACCGTGCTTTTGGCTCTGTGGATTTGGCGTGTAGCCTTTGGCTATACTCTGATACTCTACAAAGATATGAAGCTTGAGGTAATCAGCCACGGCTTAGGCTTTATTAAACGCAGTTATGTTGTTGACCTGACCCGTACAGAAAGCTTTACCGATAAATATGTAAAGAGCTTTTTCCGCAAAACAGCGATTAAGCATTATATCCATCGCTATAATTCACTTGATGAAAATCCGCAGCGCTTGCTGGTATTTACCGAAGGCAAGAAAAATAAGCTGGCGGGTTTGCTGTTTAAATCCAGTGATGAGTTTGTCCGTGTATTGCGTAAGGAAATGCCGGATAAATTTATTCAGCTTTAATTGATGATTGTTTTGGTATAGGAGGCTTTGACAGATGGAAACAATAGCTAACGTAGAACCGGTGGCAGTCTGCGCCCGCGTTATGCAAATATTTTTTGGTTCTTTTATTTACATTTATCTGATTGCCAAGCTGGTTGGCCCCGATAACAAATTGGCCTGGTTCAGAAAACGTAAAAAATATACCTTCTTTAACCGCCGTGGTATTTTCGGTGAGGATATTAACTTCGGTTATCCTGTATGCTGGCAAGGCGTTCTTGTTTTCCTGGCGATTTACGGCGTAGTTTTCGGCTTCGGCTATTGGTATATTTTCGTACACGCTTATTAAGCTAAATATTTGGTAGAGGAAGGATTTGCTTCAATGGCAGAAATTAGAGGTATTATTGTTAAAAAGCAGGGCGAGCGCGCTGAGGTAAAGGTTGATAAAGCTGAAAGCGAACTGACAGGCCTGCCTAAATACATAGATTGCTGGAACCCGGTAGGTGCCAAGGCCGGCGATGTAGTAGGTGCGGAATACCGTGACTTTGACCAACGCAAGGCTAAGCTGGTTATTTACGGCCTGCCGGTGGCAGGCATTCTTGCAGGTGTTGCCTGCGGACACAGCATGGCTACATTCTTCCATATGGATGAATTGCCGTTTATCGCTGCCTGCATTGTTTTATGGCTTTTGGTAACCGTAAACTATGCACGTATTTTTAAGCGTGATGCGGTACGCGAAGGCAAGCAGGCTGTTATTTTTGAAATCCAGCAGCCGAAGATTGTTATTGATATGGGTAAAAAGGAATAGGCTGAAGCATGAAGGTTATTTTGGCATCAGCCTCTCCGCGCAGACAGGCGCTGCTGCAGCAAATAGGCATTACTCCGCTGGTTTGTCCTGCGGATTTTGCCGAAGGCAGCGGCAATGCCAGCCAGGCGCAGGAGGTTGCTTTGCATAATGCAGCAGGCAAATGCGCCGCTGTAGCAGCAAAAATGGGAGATGAGCTTCCGGTTATTGCTGCAGATACAATCGTGGTAATTGATAATGTTATTTTGGGCAAGCCACAGGATGCAGCAGCTGCCAAGGATATGCTGCAGCGTTTGTCCGGACGTACACATCAGGTTATGACAGGCGTTGCTGTGCGCTATAAGGGACAGCAAATGTCCGAGGTGTGCGTTACTGATGTAAGCTTTCGTCAGCTGACTGCTGAAGAAATAGATGCTTATATTGCTACAGGCGAGCCTATGGACAAGGCCGGAGCCTATGGCATTCAGGGCAGAGGTGCTGTCCTGGTGGAAAAAATCAATGGCTGCTATAACAATGTTGTAGGTCTGCCGTTGTCGTTGTTATACTTAATGATGCAAAGACTGGGAGTATGAGGAGCTATGAAGAGTGACTAATCCTGCGGTAAGCAGGACCTGCGATTTTTGCAGTGATTTTAGTAGTATCGACAAAACAACAAACACAGAAAGTATTAAAAATCTTCCCTTAGAGGACAGACCACGGGAAAAGCTTTTCCTGCGTGGGGTGGAGGCGCTGACTGATGCAGAGCTGCTGGCAATATTGCTGCGCACAGGCACTGCTCAAAAATCAGCGTTGGAGATTGCTAAGGAGCTCACGGCTGACGGAGGTCTGTACAGGCGTCTGGCGGGAGTGAGGGACTTAAATGAGCTTATGCAAATCAAGGGTATGGGGCAGGCTAAGGCAGCAACTGTTTTGGCAGCTCTGGAAATAGGCAGACGTATTGCGTCGGCCCGCCCTTTGGATAAAATCCATTTTGGCTGTCCGCAGGATGGTGCGGCGTTTTTGATGCCACGCCTGCGTTATGCCACAAAGGAACAATTTTTAGTAATTTTGTTGAACAGTAAGAATAAAGTAATAGGCACAGAGCTGGTATCAGAAGGTTCGCTGACAAACTCGGTGGTGCATCCGCGTGAGGTATTCCTGCCGGCGATTCTGCAGCATGCAGCCTCTATCTGTGTGGCACATAATCATCCTTCGGGTGATCCGATGCCAAGCAGTGAGGACAGGCAGCTGACAGCTGTTTTGCTGGCGGCAGGACAAACACTGGGGATTCCGCTGTTGGATCATCTGATTATCGGTGACGGTGCTTATTACAGCTTTCAGGAAGATGGAGCATTAGAAGTTTAGGAGGATAGTCGGAAATGAAGTTTACTTTCCCTAATATCAGTATTTTTAACAATATGTCGGATGACATGGGTATAGATTTGGGCACTGCGAATACGCTGGTGCATTGCAAGGATAAGGGTATTATTATCCGCGAGCCGTCTGTAGTAGCTGTAGAAAAGGATACTAACGAGGTACTGGCAATCGGTGCGGAGGCTAAGAGAATGATTGGCCGTACTCCCGGTAACATTGTCGCTATCCGTCCTATGAAGGATGGCGTTATTGCCGACTATGAAATTACTCAGTCTATGCTGAAATATTTTATTAAGCAGGCTATGGGCAACCGTACCTTTGTACGTCCGCGTATTCTGGTTGGTGTGCCTTCCGGTGTTACCGAAGTAGAAAAGCGTGCCGTTGTTGATGCTACTATTGAAGCAGGTGCGCGTGAGGCTTATCTGATTGAAGAACCGATGGCTGCTGCAATCGGTGCCGGCCTGCCTGTACAGGAAGCAACCGGCAGCATGGTTGTAGATATCGGCGGCGGTACCTGCGAGGTTGCCGTAATTTCTTTGGGCGGCATTGTTGTCAGCAAGAGCGTACGCTGCGGCGGCGATGCTATTGACAGTGCTATTGTGCGTTATATCCGCAAAGCCTTTAATATGTTTATCGGCGAGCGTACAGCAGAAAATATTAAAATTGAAATCGGTACCGCAATGAAAGTTGACGAGCCTGCTGTTATGGAAGTTCGCGGCCGCGACCTGCTCAGCGGTCTGCCTAAGAGTATAGAGGTTAATGCCAACCATGTTTGCGAAGCTGTTAATGAGCCTGTAAGCATGATTGTGGACGCTGTTCGTAACACATTGGAGCGTACACCGCCTGAACTGTCCGCTGATATTATGGATCGTGGCATTGTTATGACAGGCGGCAGCTCTATGCTGCGCAATCTGGACAGACTGATTTCTCAGGAAACTGGCATGCCGGTATTCGTATCTGATGAAGCTTTGAACTGTGTTGCTCTCGGCACCGGTATTGCTGTAGAAAATATTGATATTTACCGCAAAGGCTTTATGACCTCTAAATAAGTAGGAATGCAGCATGAATAAGAAGGTTATGTTGGTAGCTCTGTTTGTTCTGGTCCTGTTTTCCATGCTGGCGATGGCCGTAGCAGGCAGAAGCCGTTTTCCTTTGGTCAACAGAGCGGTGGCGGCAGTAGTGCTGCCGGTAGAAAGTATGCTGACCGGGTTAGGCAATGCCAGTGATGGCGTGCGTGGCTATTGGAAGGCACTGACAGTAATGCAGAGCGAAAATGCAAAGCTGAAACAAGAAAATATTGAGCTGCGTAATGCCAATATCCAGATGGCTTCGATGTATGCAGAAAACAGGCAGCTGAGAGGCTTGCTGGAGTATAAGGAGCAGCACAAATCGCAGAAGGTTGTAGCAGCAAAGGTAATTGCCCGCAGCTTCGGCGATTTACGTGACTGCATATATATCGCTGCCGGTAAGGACAGAGGCCTGGCACCTGATATGGCTGTAGTAAACGGCGGCTTGGTAGGCGTGGTTGACGAGGTATATGATGATTATGCCCGTGTACTTTTGCTCACCTCTCCGCGCTGTCGTGTAGGTGCTAGGGTATTGCGCGCTGATTCACGTGCTGTTGGTGTAGCCGGCGGTGTCAGCGGCAAGGATAAGCTGCTGTTGGAGCATATTTACCGCGAAGCAAGCCTGCGTGAGGGTGATATTATCGTTACCAGCGGTTACAGCGGCAGCCATCCTGCGGATATTCTTATCGGTAAGGTTACTGCTACTCATATGGATAGTGTAGGTCTGCTGCAGGAAGCAGATATTGTACCTGCTGCTGATATTGCAGATGTTGAACAGGTATTGGTTATTGTTGGCTTTACGCCGGAAGCGAAAATTGTATTACAGGGAGGACAGGCAAAATGAGGAGACTGATTTGGCCCGTCCTGTTTCTGTTCTTAATGCTGCTGCAGGGTTCGATGTCTGTGTATTATACGGGCTGGCTTTCCTGTGATTTGCTGCTTTTGGCGGTATATGCTTATGCGCTGCTGCGCGGCGAAAAAGCTGGTGCGGTAGTCGGCGGTATCACCGGACTGCTGCAGGATGCAATGACGGTGGGTATTTTTGGCTTCCATATTCTCAGTCGTATCTGTGTAGGTTATATAGTGGGCCTGACAAAGGAAAAGGTGTTTAAGGATAATTATCTTTATCATATGAGCGCTATTGCGACGATTACTTTTATCCTGCGTTTTGTTTACTGGTGGCTGGAACTTTTGCGCAGTGGCGGACGCTGGAGCATATTTTTTGCATATTTATGGGATTCCCTGGGCTATATTATAGGCAATGCGCTGTTGGTATGGCCTGTTGTAGTTATAATGAAGATGATTTATGAATGGATCAGAAAAGAAGATATATCTTATTAACCAGGAAGCAGGAAAGGAGACAGACGTAGCCTATGGAAGATAGAAACCGGATAATTAGATTGCACACCTTGCTGGTTGTGTGTCTGGTATTATTTGCTGTGCTGCTGGGACGAATGGTTTATTTGCAGCTGTGGCGCGGTGATTACTACGCTAAGCAATCTGACGGCAACAGGCTGCGCCAGTCGCGTATTCTTGCTCCACGCGGAATTATTTATGATAGCGAAGGTAAAGAGCTGGTAAATAATTTGCCCGGTTATGCCGTAGTATTGCAGAAGCAGTCCAGCTATAAACCGGAAACACTGCAGCGCCTCAGTAATTTGCTGCAGATGCCTGTAGAAGAAATTAACGCTAAAATTAAGGCGAGTGAAAATTTTTATGAACCGATTTTGCTGAAAAATAATCTTGATCAGCAGATGGTAACCAAAATAGAAGAACAGCGCCGCTATATGCCGGAGGTTATGCTTTCGGTGCAGCCTATCCGCAATTACCCATATCATGAGCTTGCTGTACATGCTTTGGGTTACGTAGGCGAGGTAAGCTCCTATGAAATTGAGCAGGGACTGTTTAAGAATATTAGTCAGGGAAGTCTTGTTGGTAAGGGCGGATTGGAAAAGACTTATGATAAATATCTGCGCGGTGAGGACGGCGCCTTTATGGAGGAGGTTGACGTTGCCGGTAACGTTGTCAAGCATTACGATTCCGTGCAACCTATTCCCGGCAAAAATCTGAAGCTGACGATAGATTACGAGCTGCAAAAGGAGCTGGAGGCTTTTACAGATAAGCATCTTGCCTTTCTGCGAAGCTCCGGTATTGCTCCCGGAGCGAGAGCAGCGGCGGTAGTAGCTATCGACCCGCGTAACGGTGCGGTAAGGGCGATGGTCAGCCGTCCGGGCTATGACCCCAACTGGTTTGTGCATGGCATTTCCTCAAAGAATTGGAATTCTATTAATAACGATCCCAATTACCCGATGAATAACAAGGTTATTACCGGTGAATATCCGCCTGGTTCTACCTTTAAGATTGTTACCGGCAGTGCTGCCTTTGAACTGAAAAAGGTTGGCTTGAACGAGCCCATTTTCGACGGTGGTTTTCATCCGATGGTTCCTACTATGGGTAACGCCGGCGGCGAGGTTTTAGGATGGCTGACATTTATCAAAGCGTTGGCGATGAGTGATAACGTTTATTTTTACGAGCTTGGTTATCGCGTCGGCATTGATAATATTGAAAAATATGCGCATATCTTTGGCTTTGGCGAACGCACTGGTATTGACCTGGAAGGCGAAAGCAAAGGCCTTGTTGCCTCTAAAAAAGTAAAGCGTAAAATCTGGGATGAGGACTGGCGCTTGGGTGATACCTTCAACGCTGCTATCGGTCAGGGCTTCAACCTGACGACACCGATTCAGCTTTCTGTTATGCTGAGTATTGTTGCTAATGGCGGTACCAAGTATCAGCCATATCTGGTTGACAGTATTATAAACAGTGATGGCAGTCTTTTTGAAAAGCCTAAACGTGCTGAAGGTAAGCATATTGATGTGTCACAGCAGACAATTGACTATATCCGCATGGGCATGAGTGCTACTACGCAGGAGGGTGGTACGGCATCGTACTTTGCCGGCCTGCCTAAGCCAATTGCCGGTAAAACCGGTACTGCAGAAAACTCTCATGGACGTGACCATGGTTTGTTTGTAGCCTATGGTCCGGTAGATGACCCTGAGCTTGTTGTAGTCTGCATTGTGGAACAGGGCGGCTTCGGCTCTGTTGCGGCAGGTCCTATTGTTTATAAAGCATTTGAAGAATTTTTCCAGGAAAAGGGTTATATGCCCCGCCCTGATAAGGCTGCCCCGAAAAAGGACACCATCCAATAATGCAGGAAGGAGTACATTGTGGATTTAAAACGTATCCTGAAAAATCTTGACTGGTGGCTGATTACTGCTGTGCTGATTCTTATGGGCTGTGGCTTGGGACTTATCGACAGTGCTACCCATTCCTTTGCTGTCAGCACCGGTAAGGCCTGGCATGTGCAGCGCCAAAGTATGTTTATGGTCTTTGGCCTGGCTATTGTTACTGTATCGTTGGCTTTTGATTACCGTGTTCTCAAAAATTATGCCACCAAGCTGTATATAATTAATATCATACTGCTTTTAGCGGTAATGTTTGTAGGACAAAGTCAATTGGGCGCACAGCGCTGGATTCAAATAGGCTCGCTGTCCTTTCAGCCCAGTGAATTTGCTAAGGTCTTTCTCATTATCTGTTTAGCAACCTTTATGGATAAGCGTATTGAATGGCTGGAGGAATTTAAGGATTACCTGCCGGTTTTTGCATATATTCTGGTGCCGTTTATACTTGTTATGCGTCAACCGGACTTAGGAACCTCGCTGACCTTTATTGCTATCCTTATAGGCATGATTTTTGTCAGCGGCTTTAAATATAAATGGTTCTTCCGCATGGGGCTGGCTTTTATGGCCTTGCTGCCGGCATTTTGGATGATTCTGAAGGATTATCAGAAGAACCGTATCCGCGTTTTTCTGAATCCGGAGCTTGATCCTTTCGGCAGCGGTTATCATGTTATTCAGTCCAAAATTGCTATCGGCAGTGGCGGCTTTCTTGGCAAAGGCTGGTTGGCCGGAACGCAGAGCCAGCTGAACTTTTTGCCGGAAAACCATACGGACTTTATTTTTGCTGTTGCCGGTGAAGAGTTTGGCTTTATCGGAACGGTGTTTATCATTTCTATGTATATGATTATTATCTGGCGCGGTATTGCGATTGCGCTTGATGCAGATGATACCTTCGGCATGCTTCTGGCAACCGGTGTAACGTCTATGTTTATGTTCCATGTTATGGTAAACATTGGTATGACTGCCGGTATTATGCCTGTAACCGGTGTACCTTTGCCGTTCTTGAGCTATGGCGTCAGCTCGCTTACGACGAACCTTATGTTGGTGGCGATTTTGTTGAATATTAAGGTGAAAAAACAGAACTTACAGTTCTGAAGATAATGATATCAACCTTTTTATAAAATATTATAGGAATCGGTAGACGCTAAAGCGCCATATGCTTAGCAACGACTCCTAGGAGTACGCTTTGTACGCCGTCGTCGCCGTCGCTTCGCCTCTGACACTTTCTCGTCAACCTTTTTATAAAAAACTAGAGGGAGCGGTCGACGCTAAAGCGCCATATAAGAGAAATATTGACGAAAACTGTTTTTGATAAACCCTTCAATCATTAAAAATAGAGGAGAAAATGAATTTGAAAAAGGATTTAACTATTGATATTTTAAGTAGCGTGCAAAAGCCTGCACGTTACACCGGTGGCGAGTTCGCCAGCATTGTTAAGCCTGCTGACGAGGTAGAGGCAACTATTGCTCTGGCCTTCCCGGATGTATATGAAGTAGGTATGAGTTACCTTGGCTTCAAAATTTTATATCACCTGCTGAACAAGGAAAACGGAATTGCCGCAGAACGTGTTTACGCACCTTGGATTGACCTGGAGGCGAAGATGCGTGAGCGTGAAATTGCGCTTTGCACTCTGGAAACTAAAAAGGCTCTGAGCGAATGTGATGTTGTAGGCTTTACTCTGCAATACGAGCTTTCCTATACCAATATTTTAAACATGCTTGATTTGGGTGGTGTACCGCTGCTGGCTAAAGACCGTACCGGTGCAGATCCTTTTGTTATTGTAGGCGGTCCCTGCGTGTACAACCCGGAGCCTTTGGCTGATTTCTTCGATTTTGCCGTTATCGGTGAAGGCGAAGAGGTTTTGATTGAGGTAATGCGTTGCTACAAGGAGTGGAAACGTGAAGGCAAACCCGGCGGCAGACAAGAATTCCTGCAGCGCGTGGTAAAAATCAAGGGCATTTATGTGCCTTCCTTCTATGAAGCAGAATATAATGAGGACGGCACATTTAAGGCAATTAAGCCGTTGCGTGAGGATATTCCTGCTGTAATCCAAAAGCGTGTTATTGAGGATATGAACAGCGTAGATTTCCCGACCTCTCCGATTGTTCCTTTCGGTGAGATTGTCCATGACCGTATTATGTTGGAGGTTTTCCGTGGCTGCAGTCGTGGCTGCCGTTTCTGCCATGCCGGCATGGTTTACCGTCCCGTGCGCGAGCGCAAGCCTGAGGTGCTGATGGACCTGTCGCGTAAGCTGGTAGATAACACAGGCTATAACGAAATCAGCCTGGTATCCCTTTCCAGCGCCGATTATTCCTGCCTGGCACCGCTCGTACATAAAATGATTGGCGAATTTAAGGATGAACGCGTCAGCGTTTCTCTGCCTTCTCTGCGTATTGACAGCTTCTGTGTTGCTATCGCTAAGGAGGTACAGGCAGTGCGTAAGAGCGGTCTGACCTTTGCTCCGGAAGCAGGCAGCCAGAAGATGCGTGACGTTATCAACAAGGGCGTTACCGAAGAGGATTTGATGAATGCTGTCGGTGCAGCGTTTGAATCCGGCTGGAACAGCGTTAAGCTGTACTTTATGATCGGTCTGCCCTATGAAACTGATGAGGATGTACTGGCGATTGCCGATTTGGCGCGCAAGGTACAGTATAAATATTTCCAGATTACCGGCAAGCGTGGCTGCAAGGTTACTGTAAGTGCTTCGTCCTTCGTACCTAAGCCGTATACTGCTTTCCAATGGTTTGCTCAGAATGATTTGGAAGAAATTCGCCGTAAGCAGTTCCTGCTGAAGGATGAAATCAAAAAATATAAGAATATCACCTTAAATTACCATGATGCCAAAACCGGTACGATTGAGGCTGTTTTCGCCCGCGGTGACCGCCGTGTAGGCAAGGCACTGCTGCTGGCATGGCAGAAGGGCGCGCGTTTTGATGGCTGGAGCGATTGCTTCTCCTACGAGCGTTGGCTGGAGGCTATCAGCGATGCAGGTTTAGATAAGGACTTTTACGCTGCACGCGAGCGCGGTGAGAACGAGGCTTTCCCGTGGGAGCATATTTCTCCGGGTGTCAGCCGCCGCTTCCTGTGGAACGAATGGCGTAAGGCTTATGCTCAGCAGCTTACGCACGACTGCCGTCGCACAAGCTGCACCGGCTGCGGTGTTTGCCAGGCATTGGGCGTAAAAATCGTTGACTATAAGGATGAATATCAGAACAATGGGGAGGTACAGGCATAATGAAACTGCGTATGCAAATTACCAAGGATAAGGATATCCGCTTTATCTCCCATCTGGAATATGTGCGCACCATCGGCCGTGCTATCCGCCGTGCTAAGCTGCCGGCTGCCTATTCCGAAGGCTTTAATCCGCATCTGAAATTTAGTCTGGCTTCTGCGCTGGGCGTAGGTGTAGTAAGCTATACGGAGTTCGTGGAAATCGAGCTTGCCGAGCCGATGGAGGTAGAAAAGGCTGCGTTGGCTCTGGATGCTGCCTTGCCGCGCGGTATCCGCGTGCTGGCGGCTGATGCTGTTGATACGCATCACGCTGCCCTGATGAGTCAGGCGGCAGGTGCAAGCTATCGTGTAACGCTGCCCTATAGCGAGGACGTGAGCGCTGCCATTGCGGAATTCAATGCTGCGCCGGAGCTGCTGTTCAAAAAAGCGGCTCCTAAGACTAAGGCTAAGTTTAAAGAAATCGATGTTAAGTTTTACATCCCTCAGCTTACTGCGGAGCAGACCGAAACAGAAACAATCTTCAGTTTCGACTGCAAGATTACACCGACAGGCAGCATGAAGGCCGTAGATTTGCTGAATGCACTGAACGAGCAGTATGGACTGGCGCTGCCGGTAGAAATGGCGGATATCGAGCGTCTCAGACTGTACCGCAATAATAAAAACGGCAAGCCTATCCCGATGCTGAACAGTGATGCCGTAACCTTAGGCTGATTTTAGCTTAAGGCTGTAAAAATAAAAAAGAGCAAAGCCTGCTAAGTGCTTTGCTGATTAGAAAACCCCGTGGCGACTGCCACGGGGTTTTTGTGCGCTATAAATAATTATTTTATCTGCAGCTCCAGCTTGTAAATGTATTTATCCATATCGCCTGTCAGCCAGTAATCACACAGAGATGTGACATAAAGCGGTGATATCGGTGTAAGCTGATGCTCCTTGTAATATTCTGCCAACATTTGCAGATACTTTTTGTTGTTGAACATGTAGACGCCTTGAAAATAAAGCGTCAGATAATCGCCCTCAGGCTTTTGAAAGCAATGCGGTGTGGCTAGCTTTTCATGGAGCGTGTAAAAATAATGCTTCAGATGCTTGCTGGAAAAATCCTGCAAAATTTTCGCATCGTAAATATAGCCAAAGCTGTTGGTTGTTAAGGCAGTATCCTTTTGCAGATGGGTAAACATTCTGGCGATATGTGAGGAGCGTTCCTTAAAGCATTCATTTTCTTCGGCAGCATTGCTAAGATAAAGATAACGTGCCGGCTCATGGACAAGCATAATTTTATTCAGCGCAATATTCGCAATGTGGTCGAGCTTGCCTAATTCGCTTTGCAGCTTTGTTTTCATAGCCTGCATACGGGCAATTTCCTGAGTGAAGAAATCTATGCGTTCGTTAAATAATTCTCTGTAATTTTGTGGAGAGCGGTTGCCAAGATAATCCTTGATGCGCGCAATGGGCACGTCAAGCTGGCGCAGAGTCAGAATCAGCTGCAGCAAAAACAGCTGGCTGCGCTTGTAATAGCGATAACCGTTTTCGTCGACAAGCTCAGGCGTAATCAATCCCAGCTTATCGTAATAAAGCAGAGTCTTGCGGGGAATTTTGCAAAGCTGTGATAATTCACCGGTTGTGAAGTAATTTTGTATATTTTTTACCATTTTATGCTTTTCCCCCTTGACTGTCTAGCTACTATACACAGTATTATAACATATAAAAGAGAAAATGCATATTAAGACTTAATTCAAATAATTCCGGGTGCTTAATATGTACTTCGTTGATGTTTTTGTGATGAGTGAATGGAGGTATATCTGTGAAAAAATCAGTTAGTAAAGGTTTATTGATGAGCGCATTGATTTGCGGTAACGTATTCTTAGGAAGTACTGCGGTATTTGCCGAAGATGTTCAGGAGTATTCCTTGGATGCGATGGTTGTAACTGCTACGAGAACCATGAAGCAGATTAAGGAGGTTCCGTCCAGTGTCAGCGTGGTAACGGCAAAGGATATCGAGAACCGTAACATTACATCCGTTCAGGAGTCCTTACAATATATGCCAGGTGTATATATGGATCAGTCTGCACAAGGTGGTATCAGCTTAAGAGGCTTCGGCTCTACCAACGTTCTTGTTTTAGTTGATGGCGTACAGATGAACGATACTTATCAGGGTGCGGTAAACTTCAATTCTATTCCGGTAGAAAATATTGAGCGTATTGAAGTTGTTCGTGGTGCAGGTTCCTCTATTTATGGCGGTCATGCCGTAGGCGGTGTAATCAATATTACTACCAAAGAAGCAAAGGCGGGTACACATATTGATGCTGCAGTATCCTATGGCAGCTATAAGACATGGAAAAAATCCATGAATGTGAATGCTAAAATCAATGATAAATGGAGCTTTGGCTTAGGCTTTGAAAACAGAAAGGCTGATGGTTTTGACGGCTATTACAATACTGCAAGAGCTTCTGCAGGTAAAGGTCAGTATACCGCAAATCTGCCTACATTAAGTGACGGCTCTTATGTTTACGGCGGTCGCGGTACCAGTGATTGGGATCATAAAACCTATACAGCTAATCTCAAATATAACTTTGATGACAGCAAATCTTTGAAGTATAGCTATACTAAGTATAAAACTTATTTTGGCTATAAAAATCCGTACAGCTTTGTAAAGGATGAAAATGGTAATCCGGTATACAGCGGTTCTGTTACTACACAACACGGAAATGTTATTAACATCAAAGCAAGCAATTTTTACGGATATAAAAATATCAATGAGCGCGATACTCATGCATTAGTGTATAAGGATGAAGATAATAAGTTCAATGCTTCCTTCAGCTATCTGAATGACAAGAAGAGCGGTTTTACAAGTCCCAGTGTACCTACGAAATACACTGGTCTTGATTGGGATGGTGCCGGCAGCTATTCTTCTCATCCGGGTAAAATTTATAATTTCAACATGGAAAAGGCCTGGGAAAATGTCGGCAAGCATACCATCGTTGCAGGTGCCAACTTCAAACAGGAAGAAATGGTTCAGGACCGTTATACCTTGAAGCATTGGAAAGATGAGAATTCCAAGGATTCGTATTATGCACACGATAAAGGCAAGGTGAAAAACTTTGCCTTGTTCGTACAGGATGAATACAAAATGAGTGATCCTCTTACTATGTATTTGGGTGCAAGATTGGACTATTACAAGAAAGGTGAAGGCGTTTTCTGGAATACTACTAATTCGTTAAATGCAACTTCTCCGTCCGAAACTCATATTGAGATTAGTCCTAAGGTTGCTTTTGATTATAAGGCTGATGACAAGACTAACTATTTTGTTTCTTACGGTCATTCCTTCAATCCGCCGGCTATGTATAAGATGTACAGATACTCTGAATTCAGCAGATACTGGTATGTTCCGAATCCGGATTTGAAGCCGGAAACATCTGATACCTTTGAAATTGGCATGAAGAAGGAGTTGGATAAGGATACTAATTTCAATGTTACTCTGTATCATGTAAAGACTGATGATAAGATTGCTGCTTCCGGTATCCTGCCCGGCGAAACCTATATGGGCAAGGGCGTGAAGAAGTATATGAACTTCGATTCCGAAAAACGCAACGGTGTTGAATTTGAGCTTACCCATAAAATCAGCGATAAATTTGATACCTACATTAACTATGCATGGCAGCAGGGCAAATTGAAATTGGGCGGTAAGGAAAGCACCAACTTCGATATTCCGAAACACTTATTGCATGCAGGTATTGAATATAATTATGATAAATGGAATGCTTTGCTTGATTGCCAATATGTAAGTGCCCGTCAGGCACCTGATGAAGAGGGTGGCGAGTACGGTGCAGAGGATGCATACTTTATCATCAATACAGCAGTCAACTATAAAATTGCTAAGGATGTAACCTTACAATTTGGTGTTACCAATTTGCTGGATCGCGAATTCTATTCTGGAGATGCAACTGGTGGCCGTACCTATAACGTCGGCCTGCGCTACAGCTTCTAATTCCTTGCGCAACTTTTTTCAATAGCTTAAAATAGGGATAGGGTTTTTACTTTACCCTATCCCTATTTGTTATCGAGGTGATTGCCTATGTTATATAACCTTAAACGTCTGGCAGGCTATGCGCTTGGCTTTGTGCTCTTTTACGCGCCGGTAGCGCTTTTTCAGCGCTGCCTGTTTTATCTGCTTTACGGAAGCTGGCAGCCGCAGAGTATTCACGGTCTTTGTTTTCGCATACCGATAGAGCATATTCTTGACGGAATCATCTGGCGCCTGACGCCGATAAGCATGCTGAGTACCCTGTTGCTGTTGGCAGCAGCGTTCTTCCTGGGACCAGTTTTTTGCGGCAGGCTGTGCCCGGCGGGTGCGTTTACCGAATATCTGTCGAAGCTGATGCCGTCTAAATTTCAAATAAGCTGGCATCGTTATACAGAAATTGCGCCTATACGTTACGGTATGCTGGCAGGCTTTTGCCTGGTGCCGTTTTTCGGCGGCATTCTGGCCTGCTCCTACTGCAACTTCTTTTTGTTTGATTTATTGGCTAACTATTATACACAAGGTTACTTTATTTCGCTGACCTCCAGTCTGCTGCTGACAGCAATTATGTGGGTGCTCGTCTTTGGTATCTTCACAAAAGGTGGTCGCGGCTTCTGCAATTTTTTGTGCCCAGTAGGTGCGGCGCAGGGATTGATGCATGCCTTGGGCTGCAGACTGCCGTTTGTACTGCGCATGCGTATAGACAAAAACCAATGCATAGGCTGTGGTTTGTGCGAAAAGAAGTGCCCGATGGAATCTGCGGAGCTTGTGGATAGCAAAGCGCAGATTAACCAGCATAACTGTATCTGCTGCGGTATATGTCAGCATGCTTGCCCGGTGCAGGCTATCAGCTATGGGAGGAAACACGAATGAAAAGTAAGCTGATAAATTTTATTGCGGCGATGGGAATTCCTGTAAGCGGCATTACCACGCAAGGGGCAGGTTGTACAGGGATTTGCGGCAGCTGCAGCTTGAATTGCGCGCCGGGAATTGTTGCTTTACTGCTTTTGGCAGGCAAGGCAATTTACAAACGTTATCATGGCGGGGTGGTGCAGCATGAATAAGAAAATGTTGAAGCGTGTACTGGCCTTTGTGCTGATGGCGGCAGTAATGGTAGGTCTGGTGTTTTTCCGCAGTGAGAATAACTATGACAAGCACTATTTCCGTGCCAAGCTGGCGCGGGGGCAGGAGGTACATTGCCAAATAGACTTGGGCAAGGAGGGTGAGCTGAAATATCTTCTTCAGCCCAATATCTATACATTATATTTACGTCTGCTGCCAGAGGATAAGCAAGCGCAGCTGCGCTGTGAGGGCGAGGGCCTGCAGATGTTGCTGTCGCGTAGCAGCAAGAAAGGCTTGTGGCGCAAGCTGGCGCCGGACGAGATGATGAAGCAGTACAAGGGACAGATGTCAGTGAGTGCGGAGCTTTATTTTTTACCGGAGCAGTTAAAGCAGCGGCACGTACAGCAGGGGAAAATAAAGTTCTATGATGCACAGGGCTTGTACGGAACTGTTGTTATTGATGTAATCAATTCACGGGTGAAAAGAGATTAATATGTTTTTTTAGCTGTGGGCAGAAGTTCTGCCTGCAGTTTTTTGTTTTAAATACAATAAAGATGTATTCTTAAATTTTCTTGCAATCAATTAAGAATGGTGCTAGAATAACAGATGAAAAAAGTAGTTAAATGATATATATAATTAATTGCTTTGAAGACTGTTGTCTTGGTGCGCAAAAGCAGTTATGATAGCTGCTGATGTCAAAAGGAGGCTTATATTATGGCTGAAGAGTTTAAGAAAAATCAACAAGAAGTGAAAAACGAGATTCGTAAAGGAATAGTTGAGCGTCTGCTCGGCAGCAAGCTGCATACAGAAAATGCAGAAATGCCGATAAGGTCAAGCTTCGTGAATTATAACATGGATGATTACGGTATTATAGATGCACATTATCAAGCCTTAAAAGAAGAAGTTTTACATGAGCTGGGAGCGTATCTTTTACACAATAAAAGCACTAATGAGAATGATGAAATGCCTATCAGAGCAAGCTATGTTAATCACACACCTGCAGATACCCGTATTCTCGATGGTCATTACCAAAAGCTGAAGGATGAAATCTGCCATGAAATTGCTCAACAGGTTGTCGGTGACAAGGTTGCTGTCGAAAAGGATGCTATGGCAATTCGTGCAAGCTATCTGCATGAGTTGCAGGAGCAGGGAAGCCTGAATGAAGCTATTGCCAAACGCCTGCTGGCTAAAGGCATGAGCGTGGCTGATGTTGCTGAGGCTATGCAGATGACTGAGGAAACAGTTGCCAAGCTGCAGAAAAAATAGGAAAGACGTAACAGTTAACAGATTTTTCAAAAGCAGATAAATTGTATTTTACATTTGCTGACATTACACAAGCTGTATATTGCCAACCCTCCTCAATAATGATAAAATCAAATGGACAGCAAGGCTATAAATGCCTGCAAGTTATTTTTTGGAGGATTATATTTATGAAGAAAATAGCAATTCTGCGCTGCCTGAAAACCTCCGCTTCCTGTGCGGGAGCAGGTTGCCTGCGTGCTTTTTATGAAAAGGATAAAGCCTTTGCGCAGTCTGTTGTTGTTGACGTAATCAATTCACGGGTGAAATGAGATTAATATGTTTTTTTAGCTGTGGGTAGAATTTCTGCCTGCAGTTTTTTTATAGAAATATCTGTGAGTTTTTGAGTAACAAAATGATTCATTATTCTTCTCTTCCCCATGCCCGTCAAGTGCAATAAAATTGAAAATTTTTCAGACAATAAGTCTTGACGGGGGGGACAACTGTATTATAATGAATTCAACAGCAAGAGTTTGCAGATAGCTTTATAACAGTACTAAGGATTTTGCAATCTGCATTTCCTCCTCTTGCTGTGTTGAATACGTTTATAAATTGCCCGCGGTGGATACCGGCAAAGAAGTACGGAGGAAACAAGGCAACTCTTGCACAGACTTTACTGAAGTTTCCCTTAGGGTGATTTGTAAAAATAAAAATTGGCAGTCGACAATACTGCCGGATTTCCTAAGGGAGGAAAAGAAAATGAAAAAATCTTTAGTTCTCGCAATGGCAATGGCTCTTGGCGTAACCGCTTCCGCTTACGCTGCTAACCCCTTCTCTGACGTTCCTGCTGGCCACTGGGCTTATGACAGCATCAACAAACTGGCTGCTGCTGGCGTAA
>OIYY01000049.1_pt1 | contig 86427 bp, 89 predicted proteins | sample 1588341 | NCBI WGS metagenome assembly OIYY01 (sample SAMN03283287) | human gut metagenome | biome: human-associated habitat; material: feces | host: Homo sapiens | place: Peru | collected 2012
TTCGGCAAACAGCTTTACCATCAAAAAGTTTTTAAACTTTTAAGAGTTTTTAATTCTCTCGGGTGTGAGCCTTAACCGATGTTATAAATATACCATATGAGTTGGATTTTTGTAAACATCCGTATTTTTACTTACGTAAAAATACGACTAGCCAGATGGGTTAGTTTGATACTTGACATCCATGGGGCGTAAGGCTTTGCAGGGAGGAAAGGTTTTTGACACAAAAATAAAAAGATAATATTTTATTAATATCAAAAGTGAACATTAGTTTATCTGTCGGCTTAGCAAAGCCGACCTACGTATCTTTTACTTTACTAGGATTACTCTAGCTGGTGCATTCTGCTAGAGATTCCAAAACGAGTTCGGAAGGACTGTACGGATATTTATAAGGGGTTCGGGGGCAAAGCCCCTGATGACTCGAGCCATTTGATCATTCGTGTTTTTCTTTTTCGGTTCTGCTTTTTCTTTTTTCGTCGAAATAAAAAAGAAAAAGTGAACATAAACCCCTCTCCCTAACCCCAAACCTCTCACAAAACAATTCACAGGATTGTTTTGCTCGGCAGAGTCCTTGGAGAGGGGAAAAGTTGTAACTGTAACCCCTATTCCCTTGTTACTTTTCCCTTTTTAAACGATTTATCAACTTATAAGCCTATAACCCTATTTTCCCAATGATTTGGAAATTTTAGAGTGAATCATATTTGCTTGGCTCAAATATTCAGTAAGTTTTTCATAATTCTGAACTTTTTCACCATACGGAACATTCATATCAATCAATTCATCCACACTACGGCTTATTTCAGACAACTGTTCTAATGAATCACTCAATGTTACAACGGACTTTACCTTCTTTGAAACTCGAGAAAGAATTTGACGAGAAATGAATTCTTGAATTTTATAAATTAAAGGCATTTTTTCTTTAAATGATTGATGAAATGCCTGTTTTTCGCCTAACACACGACCACCATACATTTGTTGTTTTCGCAAAGTATCTAATTCTTGTAATACTCGTTGCCTTTTAGCCTTCAAGCCCAATGCTTCGTTCTGAGTACCATAATTATCTGCAACTTTTATCTTTGCATCCAAATCCTTTACTACAGATTCTTTTTCTTTAATTCTATAATCTATGCTTAAATCTTCCCCTTCAGATTCTTCAATATTTGTTTTGTTCAATATAGCAGAATCATATCCATTAATACGTTTTATCGGATTTGTAGCAGGTTGAGTTTTTATTTCTTTTGCAGGTTGAGAAGAAGTTTCAAAATTATTGCTAAACGGATTTACAGCAGAAAAATTATAATCTCTGCTGAAAATATTTCCAGTTACATTATTATTGTTATTACTACCTGCCATATATACATTCTAAAACAAGAAAATAAAATTTTTCACCATTAAAAGTATGATTTTACAAAACTTTTTTAAGAAATTGTATAAACTTTCTTGTAATATAGTGCAATTCCCCAGATTGTCAAAATTATATTTGGCAACCAAGCAGCAATAAATGGAGTCATTGAACCTGCCTCTCCAAACGAAATAGACAATGCCCTCACAACATAGTAAGCAAAAATTATTAAAATACTGAATAAAAATCCTCTATTATACCTAACTCTAGGAGGTGTAATCGCTAAAGGAACACCAACAAGTACAAAGACAATTGTCGTTATCGGCAATGCAATTTTATCAAAAAGCTCAATCGTATAAATCCGTCTATCTACATCCGAAATATTTGTAGATACCAAATATTTTGCAAGTTTTGTAAAATTCATTTCCTTTGCAGTATTTTTGTTTAATTCTTTCGATAAATCTAAGCCAAATTTAACCGTAGACGTATCAAAAAGAGTCGTATTCAAAACTTGACCACTATTTGCAATAGTATATGCTGCACCTTTTTCAAACACCCATCCATCAGGAGAAGTTTTTCCTTGTCTTGCTTGAAGAACTTGAATGGTATCATCTTTCGCATTATCAAGAACAGTTACATTGTATAAAGTCTTTTTCTTGCAAAATCCAACATAGAAAAGTCGCTTCAAAGTTCCATTATCATTAATTTCTTTGAACACAAAATTTTCTTTTCCCTCGGGAATGTTTTTCTGTCCCAAAGCCCATAATGCAAGGTCCTTAGACTGTCTAGTCATAACTGGTACTACTGTTTCATTGATAAAAAAGCTTGACAATGACATCAAAACAGCAAAAATAAAAATCGGTTTTGCAATACGATTCAAGCCAATTCCGCAAGCACGCATTACAGTAATTTCTGATGACAAACTCAACCTATTTAAAGTCATAACGGTAGCTAACAAAACCCCCATTGGAATTGTCATCACAATAACAGAAGGTAAATTCAACAAAATCATAATAAACGCAACTTTAAAAGGAATACCGAATTTTGCAATTTGTTTAATCAAAGTAATAAAAGTATCAGATGCAAAAATGATTGTCGTAAAAACAAACACACCCATCAAAAACATCTCTATAACTTGTTTTGAGATGTATCTATCTAATATTTTTATCCCTTTAAAATTTTTATATATATTTAGAAAAAAATCTTTCACGTTACTTATCCGAAATTTAATTGTAGCTACTCAAAATATATAACGATTTTAATCTAAAAATAAGTTTTTATCAAATATTTTAATTTGATTCTTTTAATATCAAAATAGTTTGTTCAATCTCTGATTTCAAATAACCCAATTGCTCTTGAATATTGTTCGGGTTGTAAATATAACCGTCACTTCCATATGCCATATATGGATTATATTTTTCAGCTTCATTTCTTAACAATGCAATAGAATGAGCATGCGTATTTACTTCCATTAATTTCTTATAAGAAACAAAATGACTTTCCGGTTTTTGAGCATATTTATCTCTAAAATATTCTGCATTTTTGTTAAAGTAATATACCTTAGCATTAAAAACCTGAACACTATCCCCATTATCAATCATATCAGAAATAGTCTCTAGCATAGGGATAAATTCATTCAAATCATTCACATACTGCGAAGTCTTATCTGCCTTCAAAATTATATTCACAAAAGCTGGATTGTCTCTCGGGACAGGTTTCATCTCATTTTCAGAATTAAAATCTTTTGCAGGCCTAACCTCTGGTTCTTTTTTAGCAGGTTTTTCAGGTTCATAATTTCTTGTTAAATTTGGTAATGTTCCGACGTAACCTTTTTGATCCATTGTCAAAGGAGCAGAATTCGATGCCAAAAATAAATTTTGACTAATCAAAAAAGAACACATAACTGCAATATAAAAAAGATTAAACCTTCTCATACCACTATTATAATTACTATTAGAAAAAAATCATCATTTATTTAATGGAACAGGCTTTCGTTGAAATAAAAAAGGTTCATTACGTAATTAATACATCATAATGAACGAAGCAAAGTATCTCACACTCTACATATTTGTTTGTTCTTCTATTTGACTATTCAACAATCCTAACATCTCATCTAATCTTGAGGTGTCATGTTCTTTCCACCAACCTATTAAAGTTTCAAAAGCAGTTGCTTGACGATATTCAGCTTGGATATTTCTTCTGCCAACAGGAATAGGTAAATTTCTCGCTCTTCGAACAAGATCCAACTCTTCTTCAGTTAAATTTGGTTCTAGAAAGTGTAATAATTCACTCTGAGTATGTGTTTTGACTAAATTAGTCGTAATTTGATGCAGTTTTTTTGCATTATTTGTTTGGCGAATTGTTTTCTCTCGAATAAACAATTCCCACACTGCGTCCCCTAAATAAGCATAATTTCTTAAATTCATTTCTTCCATACGACGATTTTACTATAAATATTACTAATTTGATATTTTTATAATTTACTCTAAAATTTAAACACAAATTTAAGGAGGAAAAATGAATAAAATTATAATTTTGGCGATATGTTTATTCTTTTTTTGTTCAAAAATTTCAGCCCAAGAAGTCAAATATAATTACGACAACAACCGTGCAACAATATACAATGCACTAAATTTAACAAATGAACAAACTAAAATAAGAGAAGAAATTTTAAACAAAAATGCTAAAATTTTAGATGAAAAATATGCAAAATTAAAAAAAGAATCATGTAAACTTTTAGCCTTAAAAAAAGGAAATGTTTGTAATTCTGAAATACTTGAACAGAAAAAAGCTATAAAAAACATAAAACAAGATATCTCAAAACTTCTCTCGGAAGAAGATAAAGAATTTAAAAAATGTTTGACCAATAAGCAAAAAACAAAATATAAAACAATCCAAAAACTCCAAAAACATGACCTAAAAAAAGAAATCAATAGAGAAAAAATATACAAAGCAAATCCTCAAATGGAAGAATTTGCAAAACCACAAAATTCAACCTGCAAACGCTAAAAGACCTCTTATTAAAGAGGCCTTTTCCATAATATCCAGTTTATGTAACTTTTGCCTGACATAAGTCAGCAACTTTTTTTAGATAATATTAGAAAACCCGTAAAAATAAATTTTGCGGGTTTTTCATATTATATAGTTACAAATCTTTAATTCAAATTATTGATTTTCAAGTTTTTCTCTAACAAGTCTTTCAACTTCAGCCAAGATTTCTGGATTTGCATCCAAAAATTCTTTTGCTTTTTCACGACCTTGACCAAGCTTTTCTTCGTTGTAGCTAAACCAAGCACCAGCTTTTTTAACAATATCAAGATTTACAGCAACATCAAGAATATTACCTGTTTTAGAGATACCCTTACCAAAAATAATATCAAATTCAGCAGTTCTGAAAGGAGGTGCAACTTTGTTTTTCAAAACACGAACTCTTACGTGGTTACCGATTTCACCGTCATCACCTTTCAAACCTTCTGTACGTCTAATTTCCATACGAACAGATGCGTAATACTTCAAAGCGTTACCACCAGTTGTTGTTTCTGGATTTCCGTACATCACACCAATTTTCATTCTTAATTGGTTAATAAAAATAACTGTTGTATTAGTTTTGCCAATAATACCAGTCAATTTTCTCAATGCTTTTGACATTAAACGAGCTTGCAAGCCCATTTGTTGATCTTCCATTGAGCCTTCAATTTCAGCTTTTGGGACAAGTGCTGCAACTGAATCGACAACAACAATATCAACCGCTCCAGAACGAACCAACTCTTCTGTAATATCTAAAGCTTGTTCACCAGTATCTGGTTGAGAAATCAAAAGATTATCAACATCTACACCCAAATTTCTTGCATATTCTGGGTCAAGGGCATGTTCAGCATCAACAAAAGCTGCAATACCACCTTTTTTCTGACATTCTGCAACAATATGTTGAGCAAGCGTTGTTTTACCAGATGATTCTGGCCCATAAATTTCAATAATACGTCCACGAGGAATTCCACCAATACCAAGTGCAACATCTAGTGATAAAGCCCCTGTCGGGATAGCATCAACATTTACAGTTGCCTTATCGCCAAGTTTCATAATTGAACCTTTGCCGAAATCTTTTTCAATTTTTTCAATCGCTAATTTCAGCGCCTTATTTCTTTCTTCGCTGACATTTGCTACTGGTGTTTCTTTAGCCATCTAACTTACTCCCAAACGTAAACTTCTTTTTTCTTATAAAAGCCCAAAGCCACTGGCTTGTAGCTATTTAGTTCATTTTTCAATTGATATACTTCTTTGTTCAAGTCAACAATTTTTTGTTTCAATGTTTCGTTATCAGTTTTGCAACGAATCAATTCAACAACTACATCATCCATGCCTTCAAGTTTTTCATCAATAACTTTAGCAATTCTATCGCTCAATCTTGATTCCAAATCTTGCAAAGCCGTTAATACATTTTTTACACCAGCAACGCTTGAAGATGCTCCAACTGCAGCAGGAACTTTTGAAGCTATTGGATTAGAAACAAGTCCATTAACTTGTGCTTGCACTTTTCTTAGATTTTTTACTTCATCATAAGAAAAATATGTATGACCTTTAGCATTTTTTCTAGGTCTGATTGCAGCTTTTTTGCATAATTCTACAATTTCTTTGTTGTCAGTTTTCAAAATTGTACGCACCTCTTGTGGTGTCAAAGTTCTCTCATTCAATCTGTCTTTTATCATTCTTTCTATCCCTTAAAAAAAACATTCCCAACATTATTTTATTACATTCATAAAAAACAGGCAAATAATTTCATGATAATCATAAAGAAATGTAAATACGAATAAAAGAATTTAATGTAAATAGCTGGTTTACTTTTTCCAAAAATTCGTTATATTTATAATATGAAAAGAATTCTTATATTTGGACTTTTTATAGCAATTTCAATGTCAATATCTTTGCCAACTTTAGCCGATGATATTGATGCCCCAGCAACCGGAGATTTGTGGGATAACTGGAACACAAGACAAGATGAAAGAGAAGCTAAACCTGTATCAGATGAAGAATTTGATAAGGCTCTAAAACAAGTTGACCAAAAAGTAAACAAATGGAAAAATTGGGCAGAAAAACGCAAAATTCCTAAAGGACAAGAGTTTAGCCAAAGTAATGAAACAGAAATTATAAATAATGAACAGGAAAAAGCCGACAACAGCCTTCCAGTTCTAACATTTCCATTTGAACTTAAAATCGGTGAGGACTACATGCCAGTAGGACACTACCAAATTAAAGGTGAAAAAGTCGATGGTCAAACCGTATTCAAATTTTACCAAGGGAATATTGAAATGGCACAAATTCCGGCAACAGAAACCAATGACGATTTCAACTCTGAAACAATAACCTTCTCCAAATGGGAGGCTCAAGGTGATAACGAAATAAAAATCATGTACGGTTCAATGGATTTGAATGCCTACGCATTTGTTCCAATTCGAGAAGGGTTTTAGACTAAAGAGAATAGGTGAATAAGGAAATAAGGAAAAAGTTCGTTACATAATTACTACGTCATTCTGAGGGATTTGCAATTGGGATAATAAAATAAATTACAAATTTACCCGAAGAATCTCTAGCCGAACGCACCAGATAGAAATGCTGAACTAAATTAAGCATAACGGAACAAAAAATACAGCTCTCTATAAGTTAGAGAGCTGTGTATCAAACTTAGTCACGGAACATATTACGAGCGACTTCTCGCCAACTTGAACCTTTCTCTTCTACTTTCTTTTGAAAATCTATCTGCAACATTTTGAGCTGCCGATTTTACATTTTTAGTAGCTTCACTCATTTTTGACATTCTTACCAATCTATGTCCTAAGCCATTGAAATTAGGTGTATAACTACGAACTGATTGTACTTGCATTCTATTCTCCTTTCGTTTTCGTCTATAAAACGCATAAAAATATTTTTTGATAATAAAGGATTTTATTTTTATTGAAAATTTACAAATATGTCATCCTAAAACCGTTTCAACATGACATATTTGAATAGGGGTTCGGGGGCAATGCCCCTGATGACTCGAGCCATTTGGTCATTCGTGTTTTTCTTTTTCGGTTCTACTTTTTCTTTTTTCATCGAAATAAAAAAGAAAAAGTGAACAGGATAATTGTCAAACCCTCTCCTTTAATCCCTCCACCCTTGGGGAGGGAATGATGTACAATATCTTACACATTTGGCATACTAAGCGAAGGAAAGCATATCAAATTTAAACTCGTTAGGTTTAACCCCTCATCCTAACCTTCTCCCCAAGGAGAAGGGAACAATTATTTCCCTCTCCTAGGGAGAGGGATTAAGGGAGAGGGGTCGATTAGAAACAAGAAAACCCTCTCTCGAAATTGTATCTTTTCGCATTTTGTTCAAAGACAATTTCTCTCTCTCCCTTGGGAAGAACTATAAATCTACTGCATTCTTCGCATTCGCTCGCAATGGCATATTAATTTGCATAATGAACTTATTCACCTATTTCCATTGTTCCATGTTGCCTAAAAAAAAGTAGGTCGGCGTTACCACGCCGACAGCTACAAACTTATAAACCTATAAACTTATCTACTTATAGACTTCATTAAATATTCATAGCACGAAGAATATCTGTCATATCAGCAGATGTTTTCTTAACTTCGTCATTTGCATATTTAATTGCATTATCAGGGTCTTTCAAGCCATTTCCTGTCAAGATACATACAATCTTAGAACCGGATTTAACAGTATCTTTAACCTTGATAAGTCCGGCAACAGAAGCAGCGGAAGCAGGTTCAGCTAAAACACCTTCGCAAGATGCGATAAGTTTATAAGCCTTCAAAATCTCTTCATCTGTAACGTAGTTAATCATACCATTACTTTCATCTCTCGCAGCTTCAGCAAACTTCCAACTTGCAGGGTTACCAATACGAATAGCAGTCGCAACAGTTTCTGGATTCATAATTCTTTCGCCCTTAACAATTGCAGCAGCACCTTCTGCTTCAAATCCCATCATCTTAGGTAATTCCTTAATTTTACCTAATTTGTGCCATTCTTTATAACCTTTCCAATAAGCTGTGATGTTACCAGCATTACCAACTGGAATAAAGTGATAATCTGGAGCTTGACCCAATGCTTCACAAATTTCAAATGCACCAGTTTTTTGCCCTTCAATTCTATATGGGTTAACAGAGTTAACTAACGTAATTGGATATTTGTCAGAAATTTCTCTAACCATCTCTAACGCTTTATCAAAATTCCCTTGAATTGCAATTATATCAGCACCATACATCATAGCTTGAGATAATTTTCCTAATGCAATGTATCCATCAGGAATTAAAACATAAGTTTTTAAACCCGCTTTTGCACCATATGCAGCCGCAGAAGCAGAAGTATTACCAGTAGAAGCACAGATAATAGCTCCAGAACCAGATTCTTTTGCCTTTGTTACAGCCATTGTCATACCACGGTCTTTAAAACTACCAGTAGGATTACAACCTTCAAATTTCAAATAAATTTCTGCATCAATACCAATCTTTTTTGCTAAGTTATCCGCTTTAATTAAAGGGGTATTACCTTCGTTAAGTGTAACTACTGGTGTTGAATCATCAACTGGTAAAAACTCTCTATATCTGTTAATTAATCCTTGATAATACATAATTCTAAGCTCCTTTTTTAGTAGTATCTTACCACAAAATCCTCGAACAACTAGAAGAGTTTACAAAACTACGCAAATAAAAAGAGAACTACCGAAGTAATTCTCTTTTTTAATCTTTAATTGCAAAAAACTCTATTATACAGAAGCTTTTTGAACTTTACCTGCTTTTAAACAAGAAGTACATACTCTAATTCTTTTTGTAGTACCGTTTACAACAGCCTTAACTGATTGCAAGTTAGGTTCTTGAGTATGAACGATTTGTTTGTGAGAGAAAGTCAATTTAGCTGCTTTAATTGGAGCTTTTCCGCATATTTCACAATGTTTTGCCATGATTTATTTTCCTTTTCTAGCTAGTTTTTGTCACTTATATATCCTAATTCTATCCCAAAAATACATTTTTGCAAGGGACATGTTAAAAATGGTTTACATGATGGAGGTTTCAATAAATATAGATTTAACAATGCAAATTTATAAATCTTTATTCTTTATCCTCTTTAATAATGCTATTGCAGGAGCGTATTCGGGCAATATTTCCAAGCAAGTTTTTAAAGATTTTTCTGCTTGCATCAAGTCATTATCATTATGATAAGCAATGTACGCAATTAGATAATGTAGTTCAGGATCATTATAAAACTTGTCTTTTGCTTTTCTTAAAAAAAATACTGAAGCAGGGATAAAATTATTTGCCCAAAAAGCACGACCTATATATTTAAAAGTTTCAGGGTTATAATACGCCATAAAATCTGAAAACCTCAGAATTTCATTAATATAACCAGCCTTACAATATCTAATAAAAATACTCAAGTCTAATTCTAAAAAGTTTCTTATTTCAAAATAAGTTGGATTCAATGTAACCTTCCCAGACAACATTTGCAACAAAATTACTCCCCAATGTCCCCTAATATCAGAGAGAGAAGCCCGATTAAACATTTCTCGGGCTTTTTCCAATTCATCCAAGATTATACAACAGTAACCAGCTTCCGTATAAAATCCATTCTTTTCAAAGAATGTTTCACATCCATCAAACTTACCTGATAAAAATTTCTCTTTTACCTGTTCATATTCAACTGTCATAAATCTTTATCTTATTTTATTGTTATCTATAAAGTAAAATCTGTCATCATAGATTTTTGCATCATAGCTTGAATAACTTCAGGAGATAAGTTCTTACCATTTCCAGTCATCAACATATTCATCATTTCATCATCTGATGATTTTGAAGAATTGTCATTACCAAACAAAACTCTTAATTCTTCCAATTCCTTTTGAGACTGAAGATATTCAGGACTTTTAGTATAACTTTCCATTTCATTTTGCGTTGCATAAGCAAGTTTTATCTCTCCTGAATCAGTTTTGTGATTATCAAAATTATGGATATTTTTCATCACATTAGAATCATCTGTTGTTGATTGTTCATTGTTAAGATTTTGTTGAATCTTTTTCAATTGAAGTTGTTGATATTGCTTATTCAAATCAGGTGATAAACCATTTCCATACGGAGCATTGATAAACGCATCCAATTTGTCATCTTGTTGGCCAAATGGTAAATTGATTTTCTTTTTATCCTTGTCTTTCGCATTTGGATCATTATTATTTTCATCTTTCTTTTCCAAAGGTGACAATTTTGATCGCAATTGAGAAAGATTTCTATTAACCAATGTTTGAGGATCAACTGGAGTTAAATCTGCAACAGATTCAGCAACATCTGCATACGGATAAATCAGTTCAGGTTCATTAACATTCGGATAACATTTTGCATCATCAGAACCCATTACACAGTTACGACCGTTTGTAGCATATTTTACAATCATTGGATTGTCATTCAAAGCAATAACTTTTTCGTATGCTCTGATTGCATTTTCTTTATCACTCACTTTTGCATAACACATTGCCAAGTAATAATATCCTAATGTATCAGATGGATGAAGTTTTACATATGAAATACATTCTTGTAAGCATCCAGCAAAATTACTCTTGTGATATTTAGTTTTTATGCTTGCTAAAGTAGGATTTGAATAAAAAGAAGGTTCTGACAACCACCCCGGTTGACCAGTTGAATATACTTTTCTAGAAGATTCTCTCAAGTAATCATTACGACGTTGAGGTACTTCAACCTCTTGAGAAGGTTCACCATTACCATAACTTGGGATATCAGAAGGAACAGACGGAGTATTTTGTCCCGCAAGAGAATTTGAATAGTAATCACTCATGACATTATCACGTTCCATTGCACTTTCATCATTATCAGATGGATGAGTATCAGCGTATAAATTATAGTCTTTTAATGGATTTGACCAACCATATGCAGTTGATGAGATTGCGGTATTCAAAACCATCAATGTTGCTAATAATAACCCAATTTTCTTCTTCATTATATTATCCTCTTTTAGAATTTTAATAATTTTACCTTCTATGTCAAGGATATTATATGATATTATTAACTACACGTCATAATCCAAATGAATGATATTACGAATTTCGCATTGCAAATTTACAACCACAATAGTTTTGTCTATACAAGTTCAAAGATTTTGAAATATTATTGGTTTTTAAAAATCCATCAGCCTTTCTAAAATTTGTTGAATTATAAATTAATCCAAACTCCTCAGCAATAGAATTCCCTATTGCCGTCAATGTTTCATAATTTTTGTGCGGACTTATTACCATTGATGTCGTAAATTCCTTTATCCTCATCGATTTTGCAAGTTCTGCAGATTTTCGAAGTCGAAGTTCAAAACATTTGACACATCTTTTACCTTTTTCAGGCTCATTTTCTAAACCTGTCACAAAATCATAATATACATCTTGCTCATATTTTCCAATAATAAGTTCACACCCAAAATGTGAACACAACGATTTTTCAGCTTCTAGACGTTTCTCATATTCTTCAAAAGGGAAAATATTTGGATTATAAAAATAAACTACAACAGAATATCCCATATCCTGTAAATAAGATATGGGATAACCTGAACATATACCGCAACAAGCATGCAGTAAAATCTTTTTATTTAAACAATTTGTTTGAAGGTTCTGCTCCATTTTTTTCAACCCATTTTTTCAATTCGTGGTAACCTTTGATACCCATTTCAAATTCGTCACCCATTTTTAATGATGGAGTACCAATTTGTTTATTTGCAACAGCGTAATCAATATCTTTATTAATCATATCTCTAACTTCCACACTATGAGCATCTTTTTTCATCTTGTCCATATCAAGATTTAAACCAGAATTTTCTAGAACATCAAGAACTTCGTCTTCTGTGGATGGTTTTTTATCGAAAAATAAAGTATTTACTTCCCAGAATTTACCTTGCATTTGAGCTGCTTCTGAATACTGAGCCATTATACAAGAGCCATGGTGAAATTCTTGTTCCAAATATTTGTTACATTGAGTATCAAGAGGCATTGCGTGATGTTCAATCCTCAAGTTTTTGTATTCTTTAACAATTTGGGCCAACATATGGTTACAAGCAGAACACATTGGACATTTATAATCTGAATAAATTTCTAAAACAACCGCATCTTTTGCATCACTACCCAACACATTGCCTTTTGGAGCAATATTTTCTGGAATAGGTTTTGTAAATCTTAAATATTCTCTAGTAAATTTTAAAGCCGGAGAAAACTTTGCACTTGCATAAGTCCAACCTAAAAATCCACAAGCACAAGCCATTACAACAACAAATGCTATTCTATATGGAATAGGTTTTAAGGCTTCCATAAAATCTAAAAAACTTTGTTTTATTGCACCAAAAAATGAACCTTTAATTCCTACAACTGCAACCAAACCTATCAATAAATCTATCACATACGTACACGCACACAATAGGCATAATTTTTTAATACCAAATAAACTTATGCAAAGCAGAATCATAGAAATTACAAATGAAATAAGTCCCAATGATGCAATATAATGATATTTATTTTTAAACACTTCCATAAACTTGAAAAGTTTAATATTTTTCAATTTATCTGCACCCAACAATAATAAAATAAATGAGTACAAGAACATTCCCCAATAAGCTAGAGGAACACCCAAGAACTGCGATTCAGTTGTTTTTGCAACACCATCACAATCCACAAAATCACTTATAGAACAAAAACTTGGCAAAGCATATTGGTCAAAATTTGCACTATAATATATTTTCGCAAGTTCAACAGAAAGCACAAATCCAATTACAACCAAAATTATAATAGATGAATACTTCCATGAAGTTTTGTTTGTTTCAACATTATTTTCCATATCATTCTCCCTCTTAATTGTACTCTTATATTACATTTATCTTTAGAATTAATCAACCAACTTAATGATTAGGAACAAACAAAAAACTTGACGAAAAGGTTAACCCATTCCGCCAAGTTTTCAAAAATTATTAGATATTTAAAACAAATTAGTTAAAATATCTTTTTAAAAGACCGTCAAAACCTCTGCCGTGACGAGCTTCGTCTTTAGCCATTTCGTGAACTGTATCATGAATTGCATCATAACCTAATTCTTTAGCTCTTTTAGCAATAGCCAATTTACCTTCGCAAGCACCTTGTTCAGCATCTGCTCTCATTTCAAGGTTTTTCTTAGTTGAATTTGTTACAACTTCACCTAATAATTCAGCAAATTTAGCTGCATGTTCTGCTTCTTCAAAAGCATATCTTTTGTAAGCTTCAGCAACTTCTGGATATCCTTCTCTTTCAGCAACTCTTGCCATTGCAAGGTACATACCAACTTCTGTACATTCTCCATTAAAGTTTGCTCTCAAACCTTCCATGATTTCAGCATCTTCAACTTTTCCATCGCCTACATTATGTTCACAAGCATAAACTTTTTCTCCGTCTGATACTTCTTTAAATGTTGTTGCTCCACATAAAGGGCATTTTTCTGGAGCTTTATCTGATTCTGTTGACCAACCGCAAACTGTACATACATATTTCATATTTAACCACCTTTCTCTGTGTGAATTTTATCTTTTTACATGCTTGATTATAACAAACAATATTTATTTTGTAAAGTGGAAATTATTTTCACTTTTTATTTCTTTACAATTATAGTCCTAATATTTTATTATTATAATTGGATAGATTGGTAGAAAAAATGATTATAACAGAATAATTTCAAATGTCGGATTGGTAAACCCGACCTACATAACTTTTACTCAATCAAACCCTCTCCCTTACTCCCTCTTCCATTGGAGAGGGAAACAATAATGCTACCACTATTGCCTTTATACTTATTCCACTATTCCTATTACCTCAAAAAATGTAGGTCGGCGTTGCCACGCCGACAATAACCAACTTATAGAATTTTCAACATATTAGCATATAGACTTTTTTTAGCCTACACCGATGCTCCGCCTTCATTCTTGATTTTATCAAGAACATTTTTTGAACCATCTACGGATTTTGTATATTTCAGTACGAAATCTGTTGCTTCCTGATCTCGAGCAATAGCTTCTTTTAGAGAAATGATATCTTCCATTGAAAATTTTCTAATTGCAGATGGAGAATTATCAATCAAAAATTGCTTGAACTTCTGCTGAACTTCATATTCAAAACCTGGAAGGTCCGATTTCAACGAATACCAACGGTAAAAATGATGTAACATGTAATATTTATCAATTACGCCCTCTCGCATTACAAACATTGGTGGAGTTTTTAAACTAAACCCTCTACCTACACAAATCGAAAGATATAATGCCCCAAGTCCATGTTGTTCAGTAATTAAACCTTCTTCTTCTTTTAGCAATGCTAAAATTTTATCTGCATTATTTATCTTATAGACTGGAGTATTTGCAGCTTTTATATACTCCAAAAGTTTTTCTGGATTGCAATCAACCTGTTTAACTATTGCAGAAACATTTTCTCTAACTGATTCAATCAATTTTTTAGTTTCAGAATTCAGCGTAAGATTACTTCCAGAACCAATAATAGTTTTAGAAGTTTTATTAGAGAAACTTGTTTTTGTAGTATTTTTTAATTTTTCTCTCAAATTCTTTTCTTTCAATGAAAGAAGATAATATTTTATATTTTTAAATATATTGCTCATAGGGAGATTATAATCTTAATTAGAAAATATTTACACATACAAATATAGGATAATACATGATATAATAAATTTTGATATGAAAAAGATTCTAATAATTTTATTAATGTTTTTATGTCAAAGTGCAACCTTTGCAATTGAAGATGTCAAAAAAGTTGACCTTGAAGAGGCTATGAACTCTGCAATCAAGAATAATATTGATTTACAAGCTGCACAAATTGATATTAATATCGCAAAGAACAACATAAAAGCAGCAAATAGATTGCAAAATCCATCATTTGATGCATTCTACAACTTTGGAGCTTCTGGCTGGACTGAACCAAGACAATTAGGCTTGAGCCAAACAGTAGAAATTGCCAAGAGAAAAGCACGAAAAAACTTGGCAGAATCTAATCTCAAACTTGTAGAAAAAAATGTTGGTTACACAAAATTTGACCTAAAAATGGATGTCAGAGAAGCATACATAAACCTTGTAGCAACAAAATCAATTCTTGAGACCCTAGAACAGCAAGAAGTTTTGCAAAAAGAATTATTAACAATTGCACAAAAAAGAACCGCAACTCATTCCGTACCAGAAATAGATATTATTCAAGCAGAAATTGCACTCAATCAAATGATTACACAAGTTAACACTGCAAAAGTTAACGTTAAAAGTGCTCTTCTTGATTTCAACAAAATTATAAATGACCCAAACGATATAACTTACGATAGCATGGATAATATTTTTGCGGAAGAAAACAATTTTGAGGAAATGCAAACCCCTTCACCAAATACAAATTTCCCAGAATTTGCACAAATAAAAGAAAAAGCTCTAGCAAACAGATATGATATACAAATTGCAAAACAAGAGATAGATGTTGCAGAAAAAAACTTAACAGTTATAGCTCGTCAAAAAATCCCTGACCTTGAAATAGTCGGGGGATATGCCTACCAAATGCCACTACACACAGACGATAGAAGATTTAATAGCGGAGGATATCTCGGAGGAAGCATAGTAAATATTCCACTTTTTTACAATTATTCTCCAGAAATCAAAAATGCAACTCTTAAACTTCAACAAGCTGAATTGAAATATAATTCTGTACAAAATAAGGCTGAAAAAGATATTAAATCAGCGTATGAAAAATTTCTAACCGCAGGTGAAAATCTTAAATATTACGAATCAAAAATTTTGGTAAGTTCTGGCAAGCTTATTGATATATCTAAAAAGTCTTACGAACACGGAAAATCTGATATTACCGCTCTAATTGTAATGAAACAATCTTACAAATCTATCATTGTCGGCTATACCTACGCTCTTGCAGAATATTACAATAGCTGGACAAATTTTTTAAGAGAAGTTAATGACGAAGATTTTCAGTTCTAAAAATTTTACTTTTTTAAATAATCTTCAAAACGCTTGATATTAACTTTATACCCACAACCATCGTGTAATTTTGCAGGGTAAGAAATTCGCTTGACTGGATATTTTCTACACATTCGTGGGCGGTTTTTATAATCAGAGCATAAACCATCTGGAGTGACAAGTTTACATGCAAAAATTAAATTTCCAAATTCATCTTTCCCTTTTATATAAAATCTTTTATATGTTGGGAAAATATTTTGCATAATCTTAAATTCTTCTTCAGTATAAGTGTCAACACTGTACATATAATTACAGCATTTGCCACATTTTTTACAACTCCCAGTAATTTCATATGTCATTCTTTCTGGAACAAAATATGATAAAAATTCATAAAATACAGATTTAATTAAATCTATTATCATATCAATATTCTAGCACAACAAAACCCCGAAAATAAAAGCCTCCGAAGGGATTTTTAAGATTGTTAATTTTTGGTTAAAAAAGAAGGGTTTTATGCAAAATAGATAAATAATATAAGTGTAGTTAATAAGTAGGTACTAAAGGAAATCGAAAGGAGTGTATTATGAGATTTTTATTAAAGAAAGCACCTGATAATTTTATTAAATCAGTAAACGATGAAATTAGTTCTATTTTAAACAGACATTTTGACAATTATTATCCAGATTATGGATACGAAGAAGATATGGACAAATTATCAATGCCTGTCGAAGTTACAGACAAAGATAAAGAATATGACATAAGAGCCGAATTGCCTGGCGTAAAAAAAGAAGACCTTGATATTGATGTTGAAAAAAATTACATCACTATCAGAGCTAAAAAAGAAGAAGAAAAGAAAGAAGATAACAAATTCTTCAAAAAATCAGAATTCAAATATGGTGAATTCGCTAGATCTGTTTATCTTCCTCAAGAAATTAATATTGAAAAAACAGAAGCTAAACTTGAACACGGAGTTTTGAAAATTGAAGCTCCAAAATTATATGAAACAAAAGACTCTGTAAAAAAACTTACAGTTAAATAATTAAGTACAGACGGTGGAAAGCAAAACTCTCCACCGTTTTTGAATCTTGTGAAACTATAATATACAAAAAAGCGTTCCAGAATTTGTCTAGAACGCTTTTGTTATGTTAAACTTTTTCAAAACTTAGAATGGTTTTGTTTGGTTCAATTTCAAACGAAGTTCTCTAAATCTTGAAATATCTTCTTGTGTTTTTCCAGAATCCTTGAACACTGCTTGAGTTGTTGGATGAACCATAAGAACATAATCCATATGAATTTCTAAGAAGTTATATCTTCGAGGAGATTGATTACCAACACGAGGATAAATTTCTGCATTCGTAACAGCCAAAAATCTTCTTTCTCTATCATTCAAAAGGTCAGTTAGTTCTCTATTTGTATTTGTATATTTTGATACGTGAACCACACCCTTAATATCATGGTCAGCGGTTAAAATTGTTACTTCTATCGGAACTGTATCACTATGTTTTGCCATTTTATTATCCTCTATCTCTTCTTTTATTTTTATATAGTTGAGTCAATCTAACTTACCCAAGTATATTATATTTTGCGAGAATTGTCTATATGTTAAATTTTATCAACCGATTATTTTTTAAATCTTCCGCCATATACTTCGTGAACATCAACAACTGAAACAAAGGCGTTAGAATCAATTTCTTTAATTATATCAAGCATTTTAGGAAGTTCAAGACGAGAAATAACACAATATATTAAATCCTTATCTTGACCCGTATATCCACCTATACCTTGCAAATAAGTAACACTAATATCCAATTTTTCAATCAAGGCTTGTCCAATAGCAGTAGCTTCATCACTAATAATTCTAACAGATTTAGAACTATTCAAACCTTCCATTACCATATCAATAACTTTTGATGCAATAAAATATGTCATAATGGAATACATTGCACTTTCCCAGCTGAAAACTTTACCCGCAGCAAGATAAATGAAAACATTTATCCCCATAATAAATTCTCCAACTGAACAGCCAAATCTTCTCGCTACAACAAGCGAAAGCATTTCAGTTCCATCTAAAGAGCCTTCGTGTTTTAAAATCACACCAACACCAAAACCTAATATTATTCCACCAAAAACTGTTGATAAAAGCAAATCTCCAGTAACTTTATAATGATGAAATAAATTCAAAAACACCGCCAAGATAATGTTTGCATACACCGTCTGAACAACAAACTTCGCTCCCATTTTCTTGAAGGCCATAATAATAAATGGAGTGTTAATAATTAAAATTAGCAACCCTAAATTCAATTTTGTGATATGGCTCACAATCATTGAAATACCGATTACTCCGCCATCAATGATATTATTTGGAACTAAAAAAGATTCTAATGCAAAAGCCGTAATAATTGCACCAATAGTTAAAAATGAAAGATTTTTAACCCATTTCATAAATTTTGAGAATTTCGAAACTTCTGCACTTTTTTCCATATTATTTCTCATTTTTCTTTAATGTAATAAGTTTTTCTAAATTAAAAATTGGTTTCTTTACTTCATCTTCAGTTTTTTTATAACCAAGAATATTTTCCAAATCAGCTTTCAATGTTGGAATATCATCATACTTTTTCAAAGTTCCATCCATTGTCACTGAAACATCACCCGTTTCTTCTGACACAACCAAGCAAGCAGCATTACTAGATTCAGTCATTCCAATCGCTGCTCTATGACGAGTTCCATATTTCCAGCTAAGTTTTGGATCATCAGTCAAAGGTAACAAAACCCCTGCTGAAATAATTTTAGAACCATTGATTACAACCGCCCCATCATGAAGTGGAGTATTAACATGGAAAATCGTCAATAACAACTCAGTAGATACATCCGCATTCAGAATTGTTCCAACATCGTGATAAGTATTGCTCAAATCTTTTTGGAACACGATTAACGCTCCCGTATGAGATTTTGACAAATATTTTACAGCTTCAATAATTTCTTTTATTACGTCAATTGATTTGTTATCAACAGTTTTCTTTTCGTTATAGAAAAGTTTTTTGAAGAAATCAATTTGCCCCAAATAACCCAAAAATCTGCGAAGTTCTGGTTGGAAAATTACAATCAAACTTAATGCAACAAAAATAACGATAGATTTTAAAAATCCACCAATAATTGTCAAATCTAAAGCAATTAAAAGTTCGCTTATTACCCACATAAATACCAAAACAATTGCACCTTTTACAAACTTTTCAGAATGCGTATTGCGAATAAATTTTTGGTAAAAAACCATTAATATAGAAACAATTATCAATACTTCAAAAATATTTTTCCAGCCCAAAGTATCCTTCAAATATAAAGGCCAAGAGTTAATAAAATTTTGAAATATTGAAAATAAATTGTTTATCATTTTTTCATCCTATCAGGAATTACATCGTGCGAAATTATATCATCCAAAGATTCTCTCTTTACAATAATATCAGATTGAGAATCATTTACAAGTATCATCGCAGGTTTTTGAACTCGGTTATAATTTGAAGCCATTGAATAATTATAAGCTCCAGTATTATAAACACAAAGAACATCTCCTTCTTCTGGATTTGGCAATTCAATTTCTTTAATCAAAATATCACCAGATTCACAAAATCTTCCTGCAACGGTTACTTTTTCCAAACTTTCATCTTCTTTTTTATTTGCAATTTCAGCCAAATACTCAGCTTGATACATTGATGGGCGAGGGTTATCTGCCATACCACCATCAATTGCAATATATTTTCTACCTTTCGGAACTTGTTTTGAACTACCAATCGTATATAAAGTTACACCAGAAGTTGAAATAATACTTCTACCAGGTTCCAAAAATAAAGTTGGGGGTTCTATATTATATTTTTCTACAACTTCGTGCAATTTATCTACAATAAGCTCTCCAATTTCATAAGTGGAAGGAGGAACATCTTTTTCGGTATATTTTACACCTAATCCCCCACCAATATTGATTTCATCAAGTTTTAGTCCAAATTTTTCATCCAATCTTGCAATTTCTCTTACTAAAATTTCAATCTCATCTGGGTAAATACTTGTTTCGAAAATTTGCGAACCTATATGTGCATGAAGTCCGTGTAATCTAATATTCTTATACTCATTAACAATCAATTCCACAGCTTCATCAATTTGAGTTAAATCAAAACCAAATTTAGAATCTAAATGACCAGTCTGAATATATTCATGAGTATGACATTCAATTCCTGGAGTTATTCTCAAAAGAATATCAACAATAGAACCTTTGCTTTGAGCAATTTCGTTAAGCAATGCTAATTCAAAGAAATTATCAACAGAAATTCTTCCTACACCCAAATCAAGTGCTAGGTTTAATTCATCATAAGATTTATTACTACCATTAAACAAAACATGGCTCATATCGACACCAGCTTTATAAACAGTGTAAATTTCGCCACCTGAAACAGTATCAAAACCAAAGCCTTCTTCATCTAAAATTTTTGAAATAGCACTTGTACAAAGAGCTTTTGAAGCATACATCATATGAGTTTTTGGATATTTTTCAAAAGCTTTTTTATAATCTTTGCAAATTGAACGTAAAGTAGCTTCATCAATCACATACAAAGGAGTATCATATTTTTGAACCAATTCAACAGCATCACATCCGCCTATTTCAATATTTCCAGCCGAATTTCTTTTGGTAGTTACTGGTTTTAACAATTGGTTCGTGCTTGATGCCATACTCGCTCCTTATAGGTAATTCTCTTTTTTATAATAACATACTTGATTTTAAATTTATACAAAAATTTCAATTTTAATACGAAAAATATTTGTCAAAATCAACATCATCAAAACTGCACAAAAGCATGTAAGTTTCATCATCTTCATCCATTCTTTGAAAATTATATTCATTAAACTTCCAATATTTTGGATTTATGCCTTTAACCCTGACAATATCTTTCTCTTTTAAAATATTTAACTTTTTTTTCACAATATCCACAGGAAGATTTACTCGTTTTGCAAGTTCAACCGCAGTAATACCGTCCTCGGAATTACATTTTTCAGGAGTCATAAACATTAACTCTAAACCGACAGACTTTAAATCTTTATCTTCTTCTTGTGGGTTAGAAATATCCATAGTTATATAATAACTTAAATATATCCTAATAATATCCTATATTTAGTGGACAAATTTTTATTTCGGAAGTAAGAACTATTAAAAAATTTACCAACATCCAAAATGAAAAAGGCTAGAATTTATACTCTCTAACCTTAGTAAATATCATTAACCGAACATATAACTCCGTAAGTCTATTTAATTTTGTTTTTTAATCATTGATTCTAAGAGCATTGAATTACCACTCAATGACGGGATTGAAGTTGCTGGAGATTGCACTGTTGCAGTCTGCGTAGCATTCGCCCCTTTTGGTGCAACTTCGTATGATTTGATTGAACGTTTACCTGTCAATCTTTGCATAAAGTTATAATATCTCTTTTTAAATCCTGTTGAGTTATTTTGTCTTGTTTCAATATCAATCAATTCATCTCTTGTATGAGGTTTGATTGGCGTACCAACTGATGATCTTGTCAACATTTCACCCAATGTTGTATCAACCAATGTTACCCAGCTCATTCCAAGTAATGATGAGTTATATTGATTTCTGAATGTAGAGTTGAACAAGTCAATCAATAATGTTTGGTAGAACAATCTTGAACCTTCTTGTACAAATCTTTCTTTGAATTTAGTATTAGCACCTTCTTTATCATTACCATTTGATTTCAACATAACCATATTGTAGTTATCTGTCATTAAGAACCAAATAGTAGCAATTGATGCCGCTGTTTTTGCCAAGTTTGAAAGTTCGGCGTTAGATACACTTGATAATGAATCTAAGTTGAACGCTTTCAAGAAATTAACTTGCAAATAATCGTGGAATTTTTCTTTATCAAGATTTTTCTTTAATGCTTGATTACAAATTCTATCGAAACTCTTAGCTAAAGCATCAATATCTTTTGCAGGAGCTTTTGGTTTAGCTTTTCTAAACACACTCATCAATTTTTCATCAACCATCCAATATGGAAGAGTAACTGTATTCCACATAAATTTGAATGGTGCAATTACGAAATTAACCAATGGTTTAACTTTTTTATCCTTTGAGCCTAAATCAATAAATGTTTTGCCATCTACTGTTTTTATTGCGGATTTACCAATTCTTTCGTACATTGCCGCAAATTTTGGATCATATTCTTTTAAGACTTTAATTACTTCATTAAATTTTTCTGGTTCAACATGGAACGGTTGAGAAGTTAAGTTTTTATATGCACTTGTGAAAGGTCTATATAAAACCTTACTTTCAAATGTTTTTACTGCATTATCAGCATTTATATCACCAATTCCAAGTTTTGCAAACTTTTCTGGATTATTTGCCTTCATATTTTCAAAATATTTCAATGCCATATTTTTAATAGCTGGAATATGTTTGAAACCTTTAATTCCATAACCAGTTGCAAGAATGACAGCAGAAGCTTTCATTACCGTATCAAAAGATAACAATGGTTTTTGTTGTTCTTTTGGCTTATTTACAGAATCAAGTTTTCCGGTAGAAGTGACTTGTTTTTTATCTTCAGTTGGCTTAATTTTTGCTTCTGGAGCATGTTTTTGTTCATTTTCTTTTCTTGCCTCTTCTGGAGATAATCTGAAAATATGTTTTCCATTAGACAAACGAGAGAACATTTCAGTTACAAGAACTGTTATACCTGTGGTTAATACAATACCAGCTTTTGATTTGTTGATAAATTTTTGGAAAGCTCCCATTGTAATTAAAGTTAAATAACCACTTGTTAAAATTCTACTTGTTTCTTGTTTAAATCTTGTTTTTTGTTCTTTTGTTGCAGCTTTTGGATCATCATCCATCATTCTTGATAAGTTATAAGCATCATTAGCCAAGAAAATTGCTGGAGGTAAGCCAGAAACCAATCTATTTAAAGCTCTTTCGTGTTTTGTATCATAATTCCCTGATTTTGGGTCAAACTGTTTTAAGAAAGTTTGGAAAAGACCTGATTCCATTTTTGAATCGGCATTTGCTTTTGCTTGTGCCAATTCTTCAGCGGTTAAATCTTTAACTTCTTTTCCTAATTTTTTAGCTAGAGAGCTTTCTGCTTCTTTCAATTTTACATCTCTATAAGTCAATAAACCTGTAAGAGAATTAATTTTTGAATCTATTTTTGAGCGTTGTCTAATATTCTTAAAGAACGGTCTTTCTAGAGTTTTTGCAGACCAATCTTTTAATCCTGGAACTTTTCCTAAAAGTTCGACAGTACCATTCAACAAATCTCCAGGAAGAATTTTGAATGGATAAATTATACCATCCCAAGCTAAATGAGGAATTGTCTTTTTGCTAACAATAATTTTATCTGGATCATTTGGATCAATTTTAATTAAATTACTTGTTCTAGCTTTATTTTTTACTGTAATATCCTCTAATAGCTCTCGACCCATTTTGCCAAGATATTCATCAGCAAACTTTTCAAACTCCGCTTTTGAATAAACTTTGTCCAGTCTTTTATACATTCCTAAAGAAAGACCTTTAAAACTCAAATCCTGAAGATTAGTTTTTAAAGGTCTCTTAATATCTCGATAACTGTATTGTGATTGAAAATTTGGGGAATAAAATTGACTCTCATTTTGAGGGGACAATAATTCCTGTTTATGTCGTCTTCTATCTATTCGAAAATTTGTTGCACTATTTACTATCATTCCACACATCCGTTTTTCATGTATTTTCATTCATAATAAAACAAAACACAAGTATTTTTTGCTAAAATTTTACATGATTTTACAAATTGTTAAAACTCCGAATTTTACAACATTAAAAAAGACTGTACTTGGATAAAATACACAAATACAGCCTTTTCTCGTGTTTATTTAATACTTATTTTACTTCTGGGAAATAATATCTGACACCATCTTCTGACCTCCAACGCACATAACCTGTCTTAGGTGTTCTATCCAAATCAAACACACTAACCAATGCCCAATTACCACGAATTACATTCAAATTTATTTTTTGTGGCATGTTAATTGTCGACAAAGTTTTTGCAGAATCTTCTGGAGCAGATTTTACATCTTTACAAACAGCAGGAGCACTTTTTAGCATTCTCAATCCATACTTCTTTCCATAGGTGTTATAAAAATTAATCCAAGTCATAAATTTATATGGATCATCTTTTTTTATCCACCCTGTTTTTCCAGTTGAATTGTCATAAACAATTTCAACCCAATCATCAGTAACATCAGTTACACTAACTAACGCTAACTCTTTTTCTGGTAAAAATACAGTGAAGAACTTTTCTGCTCCAATATTTTCTGGAAAGAATTCATCCGAAGTCCATCTTACTCGATACAAAATCATAGAATCATCATTTGGCTCTTTATAAATCGTGACATCATCTCCAACTTGATAAAGCCCTACTGTTCCTGCTACAACGATGTTTGGTCTAATTGGCAAAACATCTTTTGCTAATGTTGATTGATTAAAACCAAATCCAAATAAAACAGTAAAAATAAATAATAATGATACTAATAATTTTTTCATCATTTGTTTACTCCCTAAATGAAATTTGAGCGTAAGTTTTTTGTAATTTTTCCCTAACAGAAGTCATTTGTTGTTCAATGATTTCATCTGTTAATGTTGCGTTTTCATCCTGCATTTTTATTCTAAAAGCAACACTCTTGAAGCCATCTTCAACATGTTCACCTTGATATACATCAAAGATTTCAGAACCTTTGAAAATATTTTGTTTTACTGAACTTTTTATAACTTTTTGAATATCTTCAAATGTTACATCATCGTTTATAATAAATGCAATATCACGTCTTACTTCTGGGAACGGTGAAAGATGTTTAAATCTTGGAACAGTTTCTTTCACTGCGGAAATAAGTTCTGTTAAATTCAAATTAAACAAAAATGCGTCTTGATTTAATTTCAACTTATCAATCAAAGTTGGGTGAACTTGTCCAAAATAGCCAATTGGTTGAGGTTTCTTACCCAATAACATCACAACAGCAGTTCTATATGGGTGAAGAATATTATTATCCTTTGCAAGCTCAGTTTCTTCCAATGGTGCAAGTTTAATTCTTCTTGAAACCTCCAAATCATTAAAAATATTTTCCATAATACCTTTAACTGCATAGAAATCAGTTGAAGTTTTAATTTGCCATTTTGAATTTTGAACTTCGCCTGTCAAAACCCCTTCCAAAACTCTTGTTTCTTTTACACCAGTATTTTTTTCATCTGCTGGAGAAGTTTTGATATAGGTTTTACCAATTTCGTATGCCCAGAAATTCTTTTGACCATTATCAAAATTATATTTCATACAATTCAAAACACTAGCAGATAATGTTTGGCGAAGCATTGAATAATCTTCACTTGCAGCATTCAAAACTTTCACTGCATTTTCATCATCATAACCAATTTTGAACTTATCAAGCATTGGCTTACCAATAAGTGAACTTGTCTGAATTTCATTCAATCCAGCTGATAATAATAACTCGTGAATTCTTTTTATAACTTTTTCTTCCAAAGTTATTGTTGGAGTTTGAGCTTTAGCTGGCAAGGTTGGAGAAATTTTATCGTAACCGTTAATTCTTGCAATTTCTTCAATCAAATCAATTTCTCTTGTTACGTCATATGCTCTGAAACTTGGAACTAAAAATTTTGCAGCTGCAGCGTTTCCGCCAAGTTTTTTAAATCCTAAATTTTCCAAAATATTATCACATCTATCAGAAGCAATTTCGCAACCCAAAATTCTTTTGATTTGAGGATAACGAAGAGTAATTTCAAGTGGCTCAAGTTTATTTTCACCATCTTCAACAACTCCAATAACCTCTGCATCTGCATATTCAACCAACAATTGCATAGCACGCATCAATGCTGGTTTTACAGCTTCAATATCAATACCACGTTCAAATCTTGCACTAGCTTCACTTCTATAACCAGCACTTCTTGCAGATTTTCTATTAGTTGCAGGAGTGAAATATGCAGCTTCTAATGCTAAAGAAGTTGTATTATCATCAATTTCAGAATTAGCTCCGCCAAAGACACCACCTAAACAAACACCTTTGTCTTTTGTGGCAATTAATACAGAATCCGTTGTTAAAGTTCTTTCAACTTCGTCAAGAGTAACAAGTTTTTCTCCTTCTTCAGCTCTTCTTACGCACAAATAGCCATCTAATTTATCCGCATCAAATGCGTGAAGAGGGCAACCATATTCAAGCATTACATAATTTGTAATATCAACAACATTGTTAATTGCTCTCACACCAGATGCTATCAATCTTTTTTGCATCCAATCTGGAGAAGATTTAATTTTAATATTTTTCAAAAGAGCTATTGAATAATATTTACAAACATCTTTATCTTTAATTTCAACTTTGAATTTGTCAGTCGTCAAATCTTTTGTACATTCAACTGGGTTGAATTTTAATGGAGTATTAAACAATGAGCTTAACTCTCTTGCAACACCAATAACAGACATTTGATCACCTCTATTAGCAGTAGGTGCAACGTCAATAACAGTATCTTTTTCAAACCCCAAAACGTCTTTAACATCTTTGCCTAATTCAACATCTGGGAATATTCTATTCAAAACCAAAATACCATCTTCTTCTTGGTAATTTCTTTCGGTAACGCCTAATTCATCTGCAGAACATAACATACCTTGAGATTCAACCCCACGGATAACAGCAGGAGTCAAAGTAAACATTTCTCCAGTTTTTCTATCTAAAACTTGAGAACCAACACTTGCGTATGGAACAACTTGGCCTTCTTGAATATTTTGAGCTCCGCAAACAACTGTTTTCAAACCAGAACCTGTATTTACAGTAACTAGGTGAAGTCTATCTGAATTTGGATGAGCATCAATTTTTTCAATTTTAACAGTTTTTATATTAGTAAAACTTGGCTTAACATCTTCAACAGATTCAACCTCAAGACCACTCATAGTCAATTCATGAGCAATTTGAGATGCTTCAACATTTGATAAATCTACGAATTCGTTTAACCAATTTAAAGATACTTGCATTTATTTTTCCTCTTAATTCAATTACAATCTGTGCCATTATTTTATTACAAAAGAAGAAAGATGTAAAATATTATGGCTAAAGTCTATAAGTGGATAAGTCTATAAGTTTTTAGAAGGGAAATAAGGGAATATATTCTTTACATAATATAATGCACCATACTAGGTGAGGCGTAAAGTATCTCTACAATTCACCCCTCTCCCTTGCTCCCTCTCCCTCGGAGAGGGAAACAACTTAACGCAAATGTCATACTGAACTGCGAATTTTGGCTAAGAGCAAAGCGAAGAATCCAGCTGATTTTTATTTATAGACTAACATTGTAAAACATTATAAAACTGTTCACTTTTTCATTTTCAATTTTACAAATATTGTAACAACCATACATATTTCATCATACAAAATCCAACATGCTTAACTCTCTCCAAGGGAGAGAGTATGAAATTGTCTTTGAGCATTTGCGAAAAGATACAATTTCCAGAGAGGGTTCTTTCTTCTATCAACCCCTCTCCCTAACCCTCCACCGTTGGGGAAGGAACAATGTTTGACTCATTTCAAATTTGCCATTCTTCACTTCACTCAGTATGATAAACTATTTTATATATCTAACTTCTCAAAGATTTCAACAACATCCTTATGGACTTCTTCAATTGACCTTGTGGAATCTACAACCTTGACTCTTTCGGGTTCAGATTTTGCAATTTCGAGATAACCATTACGCACTTTATTAAAAAATTCTCTCCCAGCACTTTCCATTCTATCTTTTTCATTCCCAACTCGTTTCATTGAAGTTTCAATATCAACATCAAAAACAAAAGTTATATCTGGCTTTTTTCCACCAGTCGCTAAATTGTTCAACATATGAATTTTTTCTAAATCTAAACCTCGGCCATAACCCTGATAAGCCACAGTACTATCTGTATGCCTATCGCAAAGAACTATTTTCCCTTCTGCTAATGCAGGTTTTACAATTACATCAACATTTTGTGCTCTATCTGCCAAAAATAAAAAAGATTCACATCTATCAGAAACTAGCCCATCATAATTTAGTAAAATTTCTCGAACTTTTTCTCCCAAACCTTTTCCCCCCGGTTCACGAGTAAGAAGAACATTATGCCCATTTTCTTCAAGATACTTTTTCAACAAATTTATTTGAGTTGTTTTTCCACAACCATCAGCACCCTCAAATGTTATAAATAATCCTTTTTTCATTACTTCCTCTTTCTCTAATATTCATCAACCACAAATTGTTGTTCTGAATAAGATGGTTCATATTTATCAATTTCATATATATCAATTCCAGAAGCTGCAAAATCACCATCCGCTCCGAGTGCATCCCCAAGTTGCTTTTTAGTAAAACCACGTTCAGCATAAAGCGATTTTAGTTCATTAGAATACTGTTTTTCATTCGCCTTTGCATATTCTATTAAAACATCATAATTTGCTAAAGCATTTTCATAATCCTTCATCAAATAAAGAATATATGCTTTGTCGCTTGTGATATAAAAACGATTTTTCATATCTTTAGGACTTAAAGATTCCAACAATGAATCATAATCAGCAACAATTGAATCTGGCATATTATTTTCAATACTGAAAATTGACTTTATCCAAAGCATTTTAGATTGTTCTAAAACTGTCATATTTTTTCTTGTTGCATAATCATCAAAAAGCACAACCGCATTTTCTGGAGAGCTAATTTTTTTCTCTAAAAACAATAAGTTTGCAAATTTGATTAAATCTTTTTGATTAAATCTTTTACCAGTCATTTCAATAGAAGTTTTAAAGGCTTCTAATGCTCCTTTATAATCTCTTTTTGCATATTTTACATAACCTATCAAGTCGTAACTTTCGGGAGTTTTTGGATAAAATGCGTTATAAATTTCGGAAATTGTCATTGCAACTTTTGCATGTTTTTTATGAGAAGTTGAGCACAATTTCAAACCATATTGCAATGCAAAGGCAGGAGCAAAAAATAAAGCTATAACTATACCAATTAAAATTATTTTATTATAAAAATCTCTTCTATAAGCTTGCCATTTTTCTTTTGGCATATGCGGAACAAAATCAACAATTTTATATTGTCCAAAATTTTTAATTAAATAATCACTATAAACATATGCACAAACGCCACGAATTACCCCAATAATTACAACCCACCAAACTTCTGCAACCAACAAATTCCAAAATGAAAATTTTGCATGAATAAATATTAAATAAATAATTATTGGAACAAGCCAATATGCTATCTTCAAATGCTTTTCAATATCAAAACGATATTCAAGCACTTTTCCAACTTCTATTTTAGACAATTGCAAATCGTAAGAACATCCGCAATTTCCAAACAAGTTAAAGTTTCTAAAAACAGCATGACCTTCTTTATCAGCATAAAATAAAATTGGATTACTCAATGTTGTAATTATTTTTTCAAACATAGCAATATAAATTCAGAAAAAACAACTAATCTAAATCAGTTTTTCCGACAAGCTCCCTTTCAAAATTATAAACGTCAGTTGAGATATTTAAATTATCTTTAATATCAATAACATCCAAACCTCTAAAATTATAAATCGCACGAATTTTATCTGGATTTTGATTTTTTTCTTTCATAAGCAATGCACCCAAAATAGCTTCCAAATGGGACATTGGCATCATATTTGCGGGCAAATCTTCAAATCCCCATTCATTCCTCAATGCCTGTTGTAAAAACTTACAATCCGCAGGAGAACGATCTTTATAACAAGAATTCAAATGCAAACTCTGACGGGTCATATAAACATCAAAACGATTAACCTCTATGCCACGTTCAGTCAATTCTCTAAAATATTCAGACCCACGGTTAGAATGTCTTTGTGTCCAGTTATCACGATTTGGGATATTCTTATTACTTGATACAAGTTGATAAGGCTTAGACAAAATTCTCCATTTGCCCTCCAACATCGTTCTATCAAAAGGCACTGATACACAAATTTTAGAATTTTTTAGAGATGAAAAATTTTCAAAAAAGAAAATTATATCATTCATCTTGTACAACTTATCAAGAAGAATAATTTTGTTATCTTCATCTATCACCGCAACCCCAGAATCCATTGTAGAACCAGAAGCCAGTGATACCCCAACATAATAATTCATCTAAATCTCCTGATTTAATGTTGTTGTAATAATTGGGCCATCGTCTGTCGCAATAACCGTATGTTCAAAGTGAGCTGATGGTTTGCCATCTTTAGTACTTACTGTCCAGCCATCTTCTTCATTGACAACAACGTCATCACAACCCAAATTCAACATTGGTTCAATAGCAATAGCCATATTTGATTTGATTAAAGTATTATCACCTACGCTATAATTAAACAAGAATGGGTCTTCGTGCATTTCGTGACCTACACCATGTCCACCATATTGGCGAACAATTCCATAACCTTCACGCACCGCAACAGCTTCAACTGCTTTAGAAATATCATCCAAAACATTTCCTGGACGCATTTGTTCAATGCCAGCAAACAAAGATTCCTCTGTTGTTTTCATTAATTTATCGACTTCAGGGGTAACCTTACCAACACGATATGACCAAGCACTATCACCAACCATACCACCGTATGTTGCACCTACGTCAATAGCGATAATATCGCCCTCTTTTAGAATAGCTTTTTCTGATGGAATACCATGTACAACTTGTTCATTAATTGATGTACAAATACAAGCTGGGAAACCTGAATATCCCAAGAATGTTGGGATAGCACGATTTTCCTTAATAATTTTCATAGCAATTTCATCTAATTCTTTTGTAGAAATTCCTGGAACTACAACTTCCTTCATTTTTTGATGAACAAGGGCTACAATATAGCCAGCGTGTTTCATTCTTTTAATTTCATCCCGTGATTTTCTATTTATCATAATTTTACCCTACCTTTTAAGTGCATACTAGCACAAAATTGGAAGTAAAATCAAATTATTACATAATGAACTTATTTCCTTATGCCACTTTCCTTATAAATCAGCTTTCTATCTACAACAATCAAGCGACCTTGAAAATTCAAGGTCGCTTGATTATAAATAAAGTAGCCCGTAAGCCGTGTTCTGTTTTAGATAATCATCTGTCTGGTATTAGGATTACTCCTAATCTCTAGCGATTCTTTCCGAAGATGGCGAACAACCTTAGCCTTCGACTCAATCTTGCATCCGACTGGGGTTTACCTAGCCGATACCTTCCAGTATCGCTGGTGAAGCTCTTAACTCACCGTTGCACCATCGCCTGTGATAGAAATTCTATCCATCGGCAGTCATCTTTTCTGTGGCACTATCCGCCGACTCACGTCGCCCAGAGTTTCTCTGGCAGCCTGTTCTTGGATGCACGGACTTTCCTCACTCAAAATAATTTCAAGCGCGATTATCCGACTACTTTAATTCTATTATAATTTGTCATCGTTACTGTTTTGAGTTCCATCACCCGTAATATTTCTATCAACCTGAACAGCATTCATTGCCCAAATATCTCTATTATAAATAGTAATCCTGCCATCCGCAAATACAGCCATTGAGAACCTGTCAAAACCTTTTACCCTGCCGGTACATGTCTCATTTCCACTTATAGAGCTTGAATATGATGTTCCGCCACTACCAGCTGCTTGGTCACAATTCGGAGAATTTCTACCATTCACGTCAACTGTAATTATAGCACTCGCATTTCTGTTATTTTTTGTAGCATATCCCATATTATGAATTGACCATTGAATACCGTCTTTAGTCGTAAAAGTAGAACCTGTCGCACTTGGAGTAACAGATCCGTTTAAATCTAATTTATCTACAAAAAGAGTAACGAATTTTAGGTTTGCATTACCTTCAGAATTTAACGTCTGAGTATTATCATTTCCACCCCACCTAGAACAATTCGCATATCCAAAACCATCATCAAAACCGACTCTCTGTTCTGAATCAGATGCACTGGTCAAATCAGGATAACAAGCTTCATCATTAATTAAATCTGAAACAACAGACTGAACAATATAATATGCTCTTTTTGCCATAATAGTATTTTGACTAGGCATAATATTAAAAATAATTGGCAATAAAATTGCACAAAGAACACCAATTACCCCAAGAGCAACTAAAAGTTCTGTTAAAGTGAATGCTTTATTTAATCTTTTCATCCTCTAAAATCCTCAATTACTAAATGCTATTATATAAACTATTATATCATGTCTTATTGTTTTTTTCAATATAATATGTTATAATGGTAGTAGTTTACAACCGTTTAAAGAGAAGGTAAAAAATATTTCAAATTGTAAAAATTTGTTTACATAGTAGCAAAATAATACATTTAGACGAGTTAATAACATATCACGCACTTTATAATGTGTAGATGAACACGAAGAATATTTGAGAAACTCAAATAACACAAGGTAAAAGGTGAGAAACTATGGTCGATAACAGATCTGCGGGTTTCTTTGGAATTGGTGGCTCTTTCAATTTTAAGAGCGGGGATATTTCAGGAACTGCGGCAAAACTCTCAGATGATAAGATGGGACAAGGCGGTGAATATTTTTCTCAACGTGGAGGAGAAGAAGAACCACCGGCTCCTAGTTCACAATATACTGACCAAAGTGCCGTACTTCGTGCAACTTTGAACTCTCTTGCAATGATGAATGTTGCAAATGTTCTTAATGCTAAAAAACGAAAAGCCGTTTTAGACGAAGAAGATAAAATTACCGAAAATTTAAAAGAAATTTTAAGAGTAAAAAAATTGAAAAACTACTATAACCAAAATCATCAAGACAAAGACGAAGACGGAATAGAAAAAGACCTATAAAAAGAACCTTTACACTATTGAAGAAATAATTTTTAATGCTAGAATACTGGTTGGTAGCAGGGGTAGAAGAGATTTGCAAAGAAATTTTTTAGAACAGTTTTTAACAAAAATATCACATTTCCCTAATTGGGTTAAAGAAATCATTTATATGAAGTTGTCAGAAGATATTGATAATGATGATGATATGGCATTTATTTTCGCCACTTACAGACCTGTATTAACCTACAAAGGTAAATGTGAGCTTGATTACAAAAAATCAAACTTTGATGCAAATATTTATAATATACTAAAATATGCCGACACTGATTCAAGTATTTCTGACGTCGTTTTAAATACTTATATGTCAATGGAAGAAATTGCTAACTATTTTCTATTCTGTGTCGATGAAGGTTATATGCAAATTCCTGACGATTCAAGAATTCTCAACATTGCAGGACTCCTTGCTGGTAAATACTCAACAGGAGAATATCTTGTGAACAATGGAACAATTTCTACAGAACAACTAAATGATGCGGTCGGAAGTTTCAAAAATGAAAAAACGCCTAAAAAATTTGGTCAATTCCTTGTTGACCTAGGACTAATCTCCCAAAAACAATTTGACAAAATTATATCATTAAAAGAAGAAGCTAAAAAACGTTTCGTTCTTGACCATAACGAAGTTCCAAAAATTAATCAAGAATACGCAAAAATTGCAGACAAATACGAAAAACAAATCGAAGATTTGAAAAAAGAAAATTTAATGTTAAAAAACAAACTAAATCAATTATTAACAATGGTGAAAAACAATGACAATGAATAATACTTTAAATACAGAACCATCAAAACTTGTTATCTATAATAGAGATGGATTAATTGAACAAGAACATTTTGGTTACGTTGTAAGAACTGATAAAACTCGAGTTTTAGAAAAAATCGGAGAAGATAAAGATTATCCATTCTATCTTCGTTCTTGTGCAAAACCTCTACAAGCTGCATTACTAATAGATTACGGCTTGGATGAGAAATTTGGACTTACAGAAGAAGAAATTGCAATTTGTTCAGCTTCTCACGCAGGAGAAAAAGTTCACGTAGATATTGTTAAGGGAATTTTAGACAAATTTGAAATTTCACCATCAAAATTAAAATGTGGAAACCACGAACCTATCTCAAGAACTGCACAAGATGAATTGTTATTACATGGAGAACACGCAACAGCTCTACACAATAACTGCTCAGGAAAACATGCAATGATGCTTGGATTATGCAAACTTAATGATTGGGATATTGAAAATTATGACAATATAAACCATCCATTACAGAAAAATATCAAAAAAAGAATTTATGAACTTTGCGAAGTAAAAAATGATTATCCTGTAACCAAAGATGGATGTGGAGTTCCAATTTTTTCTATGCCACTTCAAAACATGGTCAAAGGATACTTGAACCTATTTTGTGACCCTAAATATGAAAAGATTAAAAACGCATTTTTAAAACACGCATATACAATCGGGGGCGAAAACAGAACAGATACAAAAATCATTGCCAACTCTAAAAACTTGGTTGCAAAAGTTGGTGCTGGGGGACTATGTATTGTTGTTAACACTGAACTTGAAGAGGGTTTTGTTGTAAAAATTTGCGATTCAAATATGGAAGCGAGAGAAATCGTCGCAATTGACCTTATCAATAACCTTAGTTGGGGCAAAATAGAAACTTCTCACGACATCAAAACTATTCATGGCGATAAAGTTGGCGAAATAATTACTTTGTTATAAGTTTAATTTTAACCTTATTGCCCAAATAACTTTGGACATCTTTGTTATAACCAGCAAGTTGAGCGTTGAAATCTTTTCCTTTCGCTTTACATTCAGCTCGAAGAAGTTCAATCCCTCGATTATAAACATTTTGAGCAGTATTGATATTGCTTTGTGGAACTTTGCCATGATATATTTTCATCGCAGTTGAAATATCAAATAATCGACGTTTAGAAAGCCCGCTCATTTCTTTTCCAGTTGTAGTTGATTTGTTGTAAGTCATTTTGTTAATTGCAGCTTCATACTTCCCAACTTTCAATGTATAAAGCAATCCTGGAGTTTTTTCGAGTATAGCAGGACCTTTATTAAAAGCCATATCAAGCAAAGCTTCTTTCATCGCTTGAGGAAGCCTATCATATACTTTTTGTCCTCCTAACATTGCAGAGATAGATTCTTCAACTTTCAATAAGTCTTTCGCACACAATTCACAAACTTGAGCGTTTGAAAGTTTACGAGGTTCACCTCTTTTAAGAACGTGACCAATACCAATAGTTTCAACACCTGCACCATCTCGATATGGAGTATTATGAAATTTGTTATCTGGAAGATTGGCACTATCTTCCATTCGTTTTAATTTTTTCACAAAATCAACACTTACACCCATAGATTTTGCAACATCATTTATTGAATGAACATTTTTTACAATTTTTCTATTAGGGATTTTCAAAACTTGTCCAAGCTTAATACCTTTGGCAGAATTTGAATTCAAACCATTTTGAGCAAGCAATGTTGCTTCATCAACTCCAAATCGTTGAGCAATTTTACCAATTGTATCACCAGACTGGACTTTATATGGAGGATTTTTCACTTGTTGAATATATTTTGCCCTTATTTGGTTTGCTTGAATTTGTTCATCAGACAAATCTGATGACATCCTGATTTCTCCTTGTCTATGAGTAGTTTTCTTACCATTGAATATTGGTTTTGAACTTTTAACAGATGGCGTCGAGGAAGAACTTGATGAAGATACACCAAGCGTTGTTTTTATTGAGTTCCATATTTTTGTTAGCCAATCCATTTTTTACAAGTCCTTTATTATTTTTTGAAATATTCGTTTATACCAGCAACAATTTTATTTGTATATCTAGTTCTATAATCTCTTGAATCAAGGTTTTGGCTCTTATTACCATTTACATATTCAACTTCTAGAAGAACAGAAGGATTTTGTTCTGATTGGTGAAGAACTTGAATACCTTTTTCACCCCAACGTCTTTCAGATGGAGCCGCTTTAATCCAATCATCTTGATTTAAATTTTTATTCAAACATGCCTGTAATTTTGTATCATCGGCAAATTTTGGATCATAGCAAACCCCAGAACCAGAAGACCCTGGTTGAGAATCCGCATGAAGTGAAATTAAAACGATATTAGATTTTGAATATTTTTGTCCACCTTTTTGACCAGCATTCAACTTTGAAATAACATTCGTTATTGTATTTTGATCAGTCATAGTTTGGGCATGACCTCCAGCAATTACAACCGCATAACCTTGAGCTCGTAATTTTTCAGTTAAATCATCAGAATACTCTTTCATTTTTGCATATTCTAATAATGGTGCATATTTACCATTGCCTTTTTTAATAAAACTATATGAGCCTGGGTCAAAACAACCATTTCTAGAACTATATCCACCATGTCCAGGGTTAAGAACAACCACTTTTCCATTTGGCTTTGCCGTTGGACGAAGAAGGGCAGTTTCTGCGGAAACAATTTTACCATTTTTAACTACTGGTGCAGGGTACCTTTCAATCGGAGCTAAATCCAACATTTTTTCGTCAAATTTTATATTATTAGAAGCACAATATTCTTTAAATTTTTCTAATGCCTCTTTTTTGCCAGATGCAATTGCACCTCTTTGTAAATCAGATACAGTGAATGTTTTTTCTGATTTTGTCAATTTCACTACTGTACCATTATGAGGAACTTTTGTAGTTTTTTTCGACGGAATTGTAGGTTGAGTAGATGTTTTTCTCAGCATAGAATCAATGATTTTATCCATTTGAGATGTATCAACCATTCCGACCCATTTGTCAAACTCTTTATCTAAATTAGCTTTAAATTTTGCTCTTGCACTTTGTGTATATTTTTTCTCTTGAGCCAAAGAATCATAAATATACATAACGGCATTTTTTCTTGCATCTTTGCCACTGCGAATTTCACTTGTTATGGTATTTATTAAAGATTCATTTGGACTAATTTTTTTATATGCTTTTATTACTGCAGAAGCATTTTTGGGATTAATTTGTTTCAACATTTCTTGAAAATCGGCTTTTTCAACCGCTCCCCAATGATCTTTTGCAGATTTATTTAATGCTTTTGCAATTTCTTCAGGAGAATAACCTGTACCCCATTTAGCAACATTTGAAACAACTTTTGCCCCAGCCATCGCTGCTGCATGAATAGCTTTTTCACCTTTTGTCATTGGAGCTCGAGGTTTTGATTTTGTTGTTTTATGCGTAGTTTGGGCAACTCGTTTTGGTTTCGCTGGAACAGGTTTTGCAGGAGTTGTTTTTGGAGTTGAAGTTGATGTTGTTGCTGTTGATTGAGTTTTATTAGCAGACTTACCAAGTCCATTTATAATATAAAACTTTTCACCTTTTTTAGGACTATATTCTCTATACGGAGCTGGAATTTTATTAAGCTTACAAAACTCAGTAAAATCCATATTGTATTTTTGAGCAAGAGCCATGATTCCCTTATGTGCAGGAACTTCATCCATCTTAAATTTCAAAACAGCACCTGTTTTTAAAGATGTTACACCCGTCAAAGCTTGGAATTGTGTTACAGTCAAACTCATATTCTTAGCAAGTACAGATATAGTATCACCCTGCTTTACTTTATATTGTTCTACCCTTTTAGGTTGTGCCGTTGTTTTTGGCGTTTGAATATTTGTAGAATTAGTTACCTTTGGAGTCATAAGCTCTCCTATTGATTACACACGTATAATAAATAACGGCATATTTTAAAATAATCTTTAAAACATGCCGTTACCTATGTTAAAAAAATTTACAATACGAACTTAAGTATTAAATATTCTATCCCCTGCATCCCCCATACCTGGAACAATATAACCTTTTTCGTTCAAATGGTCATCAACCGCCGCAGTGATGATTTCAATATCTGGATAATGCTTTTGAATATTCTCAATACCTTGTGGGGCTGCTATAATACACAAACATTTAATATTTTTAATTGGAATACCTTTTCCCGCATACAAATCAATTGCCGCTAATAAGGAATTACCAGTTGCAAGCATTGGATCTGTAATATAAACATAAAAATTCTCTGGATTTGGAGTATCCATAGGTACTTTATTATAATACCAAACAGGTTTCAAAGTTTTTTCATCCCTATACATTCCAATATGACGAATTGTTGCCTGCGGAAGAATATCAATTGCTTCATCAGTAAAAATCAACCCAGCTCTTAAAATAGGAGAAATGATTAAATTAATATTTGGGTCAACAGTTTTTGCCTTAAATGTTGTCAAAGGAGTAGTTACTTCTCTTTCAACAAGAGGAAGATTTTGTGCAGCTTCATACAAAAGACATCTTGTAATTTTTCTAGTCGCAATTCTTACACCCTGACTATCAGTATTCTTGTCACGCATTGTACACAAATTTAAAAGTACAACAGGATTATTTATTACTCTTACTTTCTCCAGATTCATCTTTTTCACCCCTATCAAATTTTTCTTTGAAACTTTTTTCAACATCAATTACTGCATCTATACTTTTTTCAAACTTTATCAGCCCCTCTTCTGCATCCTCAGGGGTCACAACATTCTTTTTAATATCTTGTTCAAAATCAATTTGCCTGCCTGCATAATCTAAAGTTGAGAAAATTCCATTTAACTCTCTAAATATATCATCAAACAGACTAATAACTTTTCCTAACCTTGTAGGATCCTTAGTTTCAACAATTTTGTCAACAGGTCTCCCTTTTAACGGAGGATAAATCTCAAGAGCTTTTGAACCTCCAAGACCTGAAGCTTCGACAGTAGCCACCGCCCCAATAGGAAGAACTAAGCCTTTTTGAGTTATAACAAACTTGATATAAACAGAGGATGCTACAACTTGAATTTTTTTTACATAACCAATTTGAACCCCCAAAAATTTTACAGGAGAACCAACTATTAAGCCATCAACATCTTCCATAAATATTTGATAACTTTTATATTGTTGTTGCGATTTGTAATGATGATATCTTATACCCAAAACCGCAATTGCAACGATAATAAGCCATATAACAAATTCAATCCAAGCATATACACGCATATTATCAAATTTCTTCATACAACACATTATATAATAAAAGTCCAACTGTGTAAATTTATAAAGGATAAAAATATCCCCTAAGTTCATAATTTTACACGCCACCAATTTTAGTGTATAATCTCAACAAGAGAGGGGTTTTATGCTAAAACAGGAAAATAAAACAGAAGTCATAATTGTTGGTGCAGGACCTGCTGGAATTTCTTGCGCAATAACACTTGCAAGAAGCGGAAAAGAAGTTGTCCTCATTGAACGAGGAATGTTTGCAGGAAGCAAAAATATGTTCGGAGGAGCAATATATACATCTGCAACAAAAGAACTATTTCCAAATTTTGAACAAGAAGCCCCAATAGAACGAAGAAATATTGAACATAATTATATGATTCTTGGAGAAGAAGATTCCACAACTATTTCTTATCGTAAAGATGACAACGCTAGCTACTCTGTTATTCGTGGTAAGTTTGACCGCTGGATGGCAGAAGAAGCGAAAAAAGCAGGAGTTACACTTGTTGAAGAAACAGTTGTCCGAGAACTCATAAAAGAAAATAAAAAAGTTATTGGAGTAAAAACAGAATTAGAAGAGTATTTTGCGGATATAGTAATCTTAGCTGATGGAGTAAATTCTCTTCTTGCAAAACAAATTGGACTTAGAAAAGAAATTGAAACAAAAGACGTAGCCCTAAGCGTTAAAGAAGTTTTAAAATTAGACCCAAATACAATTAATCAACGATTTAACCTAAAAGATAACGAAGGAGCAATCGGAGAAATATTTGGAGGTCCAATGCTTGGCTCTCTCGGTTTAGGTTTTATGTACACAAACAAAGATTCTGTAACCATAGGTTTAGGTGTAACATTAAATGACCTTGTAGAGAAAAATTACAGACCATTTGAGCTTTTGGATCAATTAAAAAAACATCCAAAAATCGCTCCACTTATCGAAGGAGCAGAACTCAAAGAATATTCTGCACATTTAATTCCAGAAGGCGGATACAAAAAAATTCCTAAACTTTGCGACAATGGAGTTATGATTGTTGGAGATGCAGGCATGCTGGTTAACAACCTTCATTGGGAAGGAACAAATCTAGCAATGATTAGTGGAAAACTTGCTGGAGAAACTGCGATTGAAGCTCTCAATAACGGGAATTTTTCAGAAAAATTCCTCTCTTGTTATGAGCAGAAATTAAAAAATTCTTTTGTTCTAAAAGATATGAAAACATACAAAGATTTGATGAATATTTTCCATCAAAGACAAAAAGCGTTTTTAGATTATTATTTGAGAAAAATTAATGCATTCTTTGAAATGTTTACATCCGCAAACGGAACACCAAAAAGAACTAACTATTGGGATTTTATTAAAAGCATTTTTACTGACAGAAAAATATCAGAACTAATAAAAGATATTTTTGCTATTATTCGTTTAATATGGAGTATTTTGGTATGAACATAGATAAAAAATTATATACACTAAAATATTCACCAGATACAGAATCGCATCTCAAGCCAGACAAAGAAAAATGTAAGACTTGCAAAACCCGCAATTGTACCTACATTTGTCCCGCAAAAGTTTATGAATGGAACGATGAAAATCAAGAATTGATTATAAATTACGAAAACTGTCTTGAATGTGGTGCATGCCGCATTGCGTGCGAAAAAAAGGCTATTGATTGGCAGTATCCAAAAGGTACTAAAGGAGTAACCTTCAAACAAGGATAAATTTTTATTATAATTTCGGTATATAAAGGAGAACAGGAAGATGAAAGAAGAATACTCTCAACAACACAGACGCTGGTATGACAAAGACCCAGTATTATCAGAAGCAGTAAGAACACTAGAAGAAACTGATGACCAAACACAAATCAGAGTGGCTCTAAACTTAATCAAAATTATCATCGAACACAACATTGAAGATGAAAAATTTGAAGCTGTAGATGACATTATCAATGCAGTTGGTTCTGGACTAGATGACAATAGACGTGGTCGCTGGTACGATATTGATACAACCCTTAGAACCGCAATGAATATGCTTCAAAATTGTCCAGAAGATACTCAAAAAGTTATCGCTAAAGAAATGGCTAAAATGGTAGTTGATAAAATTAAAAAAGACGATGATGAGGATGAAGAATAATTTTACAATTTCCATAATTTAGACTATTGAACTTTTATTTCATGTGTAGTTTAATTGTTCTGTAATCGGGCAATTAGGAATAGTAAAATGTTAGAGATTTCAAAAACCCAAGATGATGGATCACTAAAAATCTTGAACTTGAATGAAGCCGTTTCAGGTTCTTGGTTCAATTTGATAAATCCAACAAGAGAAGAAATTCAGCAAGTGTCTTTAGTTTTAGGGCTAGACGAGAGTTTTTTAAACAATTCGTTAGACGCCGATGAGTTATCACGTATGGATTTTGAAGACGGAAATCTCTTAATCATTACTAACGTACCAGTAATGGATGAGGAAGGTAATTTTGACACTTTGCCATTAGGTCTGATTTTTACCCCAGAAAGTGTTATTACCGTATGTTCTCACGAAAATAAAATCATTAATTCATTCAACACAGATACTTCAAAGTTTTTTGACACACGTCATAAAGCAAATTTTATGCTTAGTATCTTGTTCAGAGCTGCGAAGTTTTATTTGAGATACTTGAATATAATCAATAAACAAACCGAAAGTATTGAAGATTCACTAAGAAAAACAACAAATAACAAGGCTCTATTCCAACTAATGGAAATACAGAAATCTTTGGTATATTTCACAACAGCCTTAAAAGATAACCAACTTGTACTTCAAAAACTTTTGAGAATGGTACATACCGCAAACTTACAAAGAATTTTGAAGTTTACAGAAGATGATATTGATATGCTAGAAGACGTTATCATTGAAAACAAACAGGCTTCAGAGATGGTAGAAATGCACAGAACAATCTTGGAAAGCATGATGGATTGTATGGCATCAATTATCAACAACAACCTTAACTTGGTAATGAAATTTTTAGCCGCAATTACAATCATCATGTCAATTCCAACAATGATAGGTAGTTTCTGGGGTATGAATGTACCAATGCCATTTGGTCAAAACCATTTTGGATTTTTGATTGTTATTACAATTTCAATTGTCGCAACATTTATCGCTGCAGTATTCTTCAACCGTAAAGGTATGATGTAGTTTTCTATAGGAATTACACTCTTTAAAATAGAAAAGGTGAACCTTAAAACTATCAACCCAACCTCTACCTCTACTAGTAGAAAAACAATGCTATATTATTTTCTAACCCCTTCCAAACAACACTAAATAAACGTAAAAACTTATAGAATCATTACGGCAAAGACATTTTAATACGTTCAACATCATTAAAATCAGATGGCTTAGATTTTTTTTCACTATTTCCAAGCATTACAACCGCATCAACCTTAGCGGTTACCCTTCTTGAATTAGCAGGGAAAACAGTAATGTCCGTATATTCATAACTCTTTATAAGATTCATAACTCTTTGTTTATCAATATCGCTAATATATGGAGAACGTACAGTTAAATCTTTTATCGCACCATCAGAAGTTACAATAAATGAATAATAGAACCAAGCTCCAACACCATAATCATCCAACGAAGTAATATAAACACTGTCATCCAATATTTTGTTTATAAATTGGCTTTTCCAAGTACTCCAATCAATATTTTTTACAATATATCTTGATACATTTTGATTATTCAACCTTGGAGAAGCATTGTTAATCTGACTTCTAGCATCCTCTAATCGCTGCTTACGATTTTTAAAATCATCAAAACTATTATAATAATTACCTTGACTATCATTTTTCAATTGTTGGTTACTATAACCAGTTTTTTGATTATCAAAAGATTCAAAACCAATGTCCGTACTTGTTGACTTAACATTAGCCCCCTGAATATTTACCCCCGTATTATTTGTGGAAATTTTTGATTTTGCAGTATTTACATTTGCTCTCTTACTTTCGATATTTGCATTCTCATTATTCAAAGACAAACTTTGGTTTATAAAAGAAACTTTTTTCCGTTGCGAAACATCCATTGACATCGCAATAATCGTCAACAAAAAAAATAAAATTATTCCAACTATTACAAGATTTTTTTTATCCATAATTTGTACTAATCTAACATTGCCAACAACTCATTATAGTTATTTATCTTGCACATTGTAGAACTCAAAAGATGAGTTTCGGCAATCAACAATGCGGTAGGAACAAGTGCTGTAACAAAACTCAAGAACATACCTTGAATATCACCACCAATTTCAGTAATAAAATATGAAACATTCATTGTAAATTCAATCAAAATAATGAAACAAGCAATAAACATTACAGTATTTTTTTCTTTACCTAAACTGTGCATAGAATCTAAACCATAAACAGTTACACCATGGCTGTTATAATCATGAAAACCATCAAACTTAATAATTTCTGAACCTTTAATTTGTTTAGAAATTGTAAATGCTCTTACAAATGAGAAGAACGCAAAAATAATCAAAAATGTTGCAAGTACCAAAAATATAGGGCTAAATCTTAAACCAGAAATTCTGACCCAGCTCGCAGCCTCTGGGAAACAACTAGCCAAAGTATTAGAAACACCATAAGCCAAAAATGGAGCAGTTAGCAAACCAATAAAAACTTCAACAATCATTTTCAACTGATTATTTAAAAGGTTACTTTTTACGGTATTTATTCTATTTTGACTCAACTGATTAACAAAAGCATTTACCATTGAACGGTAATTTTTCATAACATTTTCAAAATCTTCTCTGTATTCGCAATTTGTCAATTGTTGATTATAATTCTTCAACTGAAATTTAAAATAACCACTCGCAACAGATACAGTCGCTAATGAACCAGCGAACAATAACGAAATAAAAAATGAAGCCCCTAAAAATCCAGGGATTTCTTTATAATATAATAAATTGATTATATAAATTACAAGCATAAATATTGCTGAAACCCCAGTAATAAATTTTTGTGCAATATTTGTTTCTCCATATTTTTTAGAATAATTAAAATCTAATAATGAGTAAACACCATGCTTCATAATTAAAGATACTGCTAAAACAATTAAAGAAATTGCAACTAAAAATCCTGCATTTGTAGTTAAGTTCAAAACAGAACTTGAGTTATCTATTTTTAAGCCCAATAAAAAGTTTGTTACGCCAAAAGAACATACTATTGACAAAATAAAAATTGCCGTATTCAGCAACAAATTCGTAATATTTGCTGAAAAAATAGAACTTTTTAAGTCGGTAATTTTATAACCAATTTCTTTGATAATTGCAATTCTACTTTTTTCTACGTCATTATTAAAAATATCATTAGCTTTTGTTGATGACATCGTTTTTATCATTGTGTTAGCTCCCTCAACATTATTTTGTTCTATATTTTGAGATTGTGTTTGGTGATTTTTAACTTCTGAATGATGATTTTGTTCAGTATCAACTTCAACAGTAATTTTTTCACTTAAACCCTTTACTTCCAAAATGAAATTCGTAGGTGTTAGAACCTTTGAGAAATTTCTATTATTGACCAACACTTCACTAGAACCAGAAGAATTTATCAACACATAATTTTTAAATTTCTCATTATAAATAAATTTAATCTCAATGCCCTCTGGAAGATTATTTATTACAAAATCGGAAGATTCACTACTCCCGATTGTAATATTATGCTTATTATCTATAACTCTAGACTTATCTAAGTATTTTATAATAACTCTCATCATTTCTCCAGTATAAACTTATCTGCCAATAGATGTCAAAAAGTTTCTTAATGCTTTATTTGAATTTGCTTCTGTTCCAATAATAAGATTCTTTTCACCCAACACTGGGGACAACTTTTCCTTTACAACATCTAGCTTTTCAGGAGTAGCAAATAAAAACATCATAGAAAAACTACCTGTCTTATTTTTTACTTGAGCAACTTCATTAGGAAGAGTATTCCAGTTAATTTGTTTTGAAACATCACCTTCATTTTCAAGATCACCAATAACAACAACAGACGGAACATAACCTTCTTTGTGCATATTTATTGCGTGATTAAAAGCTTTTTTCAAAGACAAACCATAAGCCGTTCCATATTCTTTTGCATTATATTGTGTGAATTTTTCCATTGACTTTCTTACTTCAGCACTTGATTGTGGAGAACCCTCATAGATTATATAGGCATCTTGAGATACACGAAGGATTTTAATATGATCTTCTGGATCAAGCATAGAGCATAACTGCCTAATAGCTTTTTTTTGTTCTGGTAACTGCTTTTGATTAGATGCTGAAGAGTCAACCACAAAAATAACCGCAGCTTTATGAAAATCATCAACTTTAACCTTTGACAAACCAAATACTGCGGCACATAATAAACCGAATGCAAATATTGCAAATAATATAATTTTTAACGTATTACTCATAATAAAAAAATACCATAAAAAACCAATATCGGTAATCATATAAATGATTGAATAAAAAAGGTTGAAGAATATTGAAATCTTCAACCTTTTTCACTATTTACAAATTAGAAATTATTCCTTAATTACATCTTTAATTTCAGGGCTTTCTTTAACGTAATTCGTCAATTGTTTCAATGCTGGTTTGTAAGCGTTGATTGTACTTGAACCACCCAAACAACCACCAGTACAAGCCATAATTTCAATTAAATTACCTAAATCACACTTACCGTTTTTAGCATACTTTTTCAAATCACGCACAGCTTGTTTATCAAGCCCATCAATTACAACAGGAGTAGCCTTCTCGCCTTCATCTAATAAAGCGTTAACTGCACCTGCAACTCCACCTGTAACAGCAAAGTTTCTTGCTTCTGCCGAAGATTCAACCTTGAATTCTGATTCTTCACAATCAGAAAGTTGAACATTCATTGCAATAAACCATGCACCTAATTCTTCGTAATTCAATACATAATCGATATTGGCATTTTGCAATGCTTCACGTTTCTTAGCTACACAAGGGCTAAAGAAGACCGTAACTGCATCGGGATTTTCTTTTTTAACTATTTCAGCAGTATAATAAGCTGGAGTTTTTGTTTCTGAACGGAATGGTTTCAACTCTGGAATATGCTTATCAACAAGTTCGTTGTAACCAGCACAGCAAGAAGTTGTCATGAAAGCATCGCCTCTTTCCATTCTTTCTTTAAATTCAGCAGCTTCATTTTTGGTTGTAATATCTGCACCTTGAGCAACTTCCACAACATCATCAAATCCTAGAGATTGAATAGCTTGTTTCAATTGTTTTGGGGTACAAGGAAGTTGACCAAATAATGCTGGAGCAACCATAGCAACTAATTTTTTACCTTCTTTAATTTGTTTTAAGATGTCAATAATTTGGCTTTTTTCGTGAACTGCACCAAATGGACATGCAGCAACACATCTTCCACAAGAAATACATTTGTCAAAATCAATTCTTGCATGACCATCATCATCTTTTGCAATTGCTCCAACAGGACAAGCATTTTCGCAAGGAACAATAATTCTTTGGATTGCTTGATATGGACAAACTTGAGCACACATTCCGCAATTTTTACATTTTTCTGGGTCAATGTGTGATTTTCCATCGTGAACTGAGATTGCTTTCAATCTACAAGCACTTTCACAAGGTCTAGCAACACAACCTTGACAAAGGTCAGTTACAAAAATTCTAGAAGGAACACAACCTTTACAAGCAGTAGTAAGAACTGTCAAAGGATGTTCTTCAGGTTGAACTCTTTCTTCTGCTTTTTTAGCTACATCAGATAATAATACACTATCATCAGTATCTTCAATAGATGTTCCTAACCCCGCAATTGCTCTATCTCTAAGAACTGCACGTTCTTTATAAATACAACAACGGTATGGAACTTCGCTGCCTTTTGGACGCATATCATAAGGAATTAATCTTGTATTTTCTTCAAAATTTTCACTCAAATATGCTCTGATTAACCTAACTAAAATTTCACGTTTCAAATGTGAAGTTTGTCTTGGAGTATTTACTGCCATATACCTATTCCTTTTCCTTAATTATTACTTTCTAATTTTTCATTAATTGCTCTTAAAACTTTTTCTACAGTAGCTTCTTTGATAATTTCATCCGCAACTTTTACATATGGAGCATTTGAAAATTCCCAATCCGCAGAGCATAAACCAAGACAAGGAACACCAGAAACATCAACTTTATCACCGTATCTTTCAGGAACAATTTCCATCAGTTCTTGCAAATTAGCCGAACCCATGATGAAGCACGTTGTTCCTAAACATACTTTTACATTGACTTTTTCCATCTTTACCTTCCTATTATGCTATTAGATATACTGTACGCTAACTTTTTTTGAATATTTTTTCTGCAAAATCAAAGACATTTCTTCAATAATTTCTTTTCTTGATTTCAACTTTAAAACATTGATTTTATTCATATTTAGCCCTGTTCCCACAACAAAACTAATAAAATCACTGTCTATCAAAAATTCTACCAACTTCCCAGCTGGGTTGTCAATACCTATAACTCGCTCAGTTTTTAAATATTCGACAGCTTTTGATAAAGTTAAAACACCTTCTGTGACAAGATTTACTCCATCCATAACAAAACTAGGAGGCAAACCATCAATACTCATCTGTGCATTTGGCATTTTGATAGGAATTTTCAGTTCTCTTGAAATAAAACTTGCAGTAGAACCTCCACAAATTATTTTTTCACCATTAAAATTTTTAAAAAACTCAGCATATTCAAAATCTTCTGAACTATCACTTGGAGTTCCAGAAAAAATTAGTAGATTTTTAATTTTATCATCCGTATTCATAAAAGACCAGCCAACAATTATTTTATATCATATACAAACACGTATCAAGTCTTTCGTTTATTGTAAACAATTTGTTAACTTAACTACTTTTGTGCTATACTATAACTACATTTGAATAGATTAGGGAGAAGTATATGTCAGATAACAACACTCAAGACATGACAAATGATAAAGGCTTGGAAGCTCTTAAAGAAGCTGAAAACGCACAAATCAATGAGCAAATAGATGCTCAATATGAACAAATTGAAACTCATACTACAAAACAATATGATGCAAGTAACATCCGTGTTTTGGAAGGTTTGGAAGCCGTAAGAGTAAGACCTGGGATGTATATCGGTTCAACATCTCAAAGAGGGTTGCACCACTGTATTTACGAAATTGTAGATAACTCAATCGACGAATCTTTAGCTGGTTTTTGTACAGATATTCATGTAACAATCCACAAAGATAATAGTGTAACTGTAGAAGATAATGGTCGTGGTATTCCTGTTGATATTAAAGAAGATAGTGGAAAATCAGCTCTTGAAATTGTTCACACAGTACTTCACGCAGGTGGAAAATTTGGTGATGGCGGTTATAAGGTTTCAGGCGGTCTTCACGGTGTTGGTGCTTCAGTTGTAAACGCATTATCTGAAAAATATATCGTAGAAGTTTCCAGAGATGGTTACGTATGGCGTCAAGAATATATGAGAGGCGAACCTCTTGCTCCTGTTGAAAAAGTAAAACCAACAGATAAAACAGGTACAAAAACAACTTGGTGGCCAGATCCAGAAATCTTTACTGAAACAACAGAAATTGATTGTGATGTAATCGCAAATAGATTGAGAGAAATGGCATTCTTAAATAAAGGTTTAAAAATCATCTTCTCTCGTCATGATTCAGAAGAAACAGAAACTTTCCACTATGCAGGTGGTATCGGAAGTTATGTTGAATTTTTGAACAAAAATAAAACTGTAATCAACGAAAAACCAATTTATATTGATAAAGTAGTTGGAGATTTACAAGTTGAAGTTGCAATGCAATACACTGATTCATACCAAGAAAGCGTATTATCATTCGCAAACAATATCAACACTCATTCAGGTGGAACACACTTAACTGGTTTTAGAAACTCAATCACTCGTGTTATCAACGACTATGCGAGAAAGAATAACATTCTAAAAGATTCAGATTCTAACCTTTCTGGTGAAGACGTTAGAGAAGGTTTGACAGCAATTGTTTCTGTTAAAATTCCTAACCCTGAATTTGAAGGACAAACAAAAGAAAAATTAGGTTCTCAAGAAGCACTTGGGGCTGTTCAAGATGCAGTTAGAGATAAATTACAAGAATGGTTAGAATTTAACCCTAAAATTGCAAAAACAATCTTGGATAAAACACTTCAAGCACAACGTGCAAGAGAAGCAGCAAGAAAAGCAAGAGAATTAACAAGACGTAAAACTGTTCTTGAAAATTCAACTCTTCCAGGTAAACTTGCAGACTGTTCAAACCGTGAACCAGAAAAATGCGAAATCTTCTTAGTCGAAGGAGATTCAGCTGGTGGTTCTGCTAAACAAGGTAGAAACAGAATGTTCCAAGCTATTTTACCATTGAGAGGTAAAATTCTTAACGTAGAAAAAGCTAGACTTGATAGAATTTACGGCAACAACGAAATTCAATCAATGGTTCAAGCTTTTGGTATCAAAATCAGCCGTAACGAAGAGGAAGTTGAAATTGACAAATTGAGATACCACAAAATTATCATCATGACCGATGCCGATGTTGATGGAGCTCACATTAGAACATTGATGTTAACATTCTTCTTTAGATATGCAAGACCATTAATCGAAAATGGTTATGTTTATATTGCTCAACCGCCACTATTCAAAGTTACGCAAGGTAAAACTTCTGAATACTTATTCAACGAACACGTGTTAGATAAAATGTTGAAAGAACGTGGTATTAAAAACTTGAGCTTGTCTGATAAAGATAAGAAAAATGTTAAAACAGGTGATGAACTATTAGAACTAATTAGAAACATGTCAGAATTTTATCGTTCATACAACAACCCTATCTTGAACTTGTATCCAGCAGTATTCTTGAGAGGATTGATTCGTTCAGATATTAAACTTGAAGATTTTGACAACCAAGCTAAAATGAATGAAATTTGTGATTATTTGAATCATTACTTGATTGACCACGCTAAAAATTACAATATTTCAGAAGCAGAAAATTATAAAGTTGAAGTTAAATATAATGCAGAAAATGCAAAATATTCATTCATGCTTCACTTAAACGAAGAAGAACATGTTATTCTTAACCCAAATATCATCAAGAGTTCAGAATACAAAAAATTGAAAAACGCATACCCAGTTATTCGTGATTTCTTGATTGAAGAATCAGACGGATTGTTATTAGAAACAGATGCAGAAAAATATGAAATCAATTCATTTGAAAAACTTCAAAAACTAATTGATGATAGAGGACAAAAAGGCTTACAAATCCAACGATTCAAAGGTCTAGGTGAAATGATGCCTCAACAACTTTGGGAAACAACAATGGACCCTGCAACAAGAACATTGTTAAAGGTTAACATTGAAGATGCTATGCTTTGTGACCAATTGTTCGATGTCTTGATGGGTGATAAGGTTGAACCAAGAAGAGATTTCATCGAAACTCACGCAGTATATGCAACAAATATTGATACATAATAATATTTGGTAAAGATATTAAAATAGAAGCGGAATTTGTAATCAAATTCCGCTTTTTCAATTTAGCATATAAAATCTATTTCCAAGGATAATCTGGCATAATCTGCCAGCCATCACGTTGAATTAAACCTCCACACATATCTCCAGCATAATCTCCGGCATTCTTACTGCAACATTCACGGCAACTCCCTAATAAACTGCTCCTACTATATTTTACATCAGAGCCTAACAACCGAACCCCATTATCCAACAAAACAGTAAAAATATCCTTGCCAAACATATTAGGTTTTCCATTTCCATTTATGTCAATATATACTTTTACAAACATTAAATTTTGCCCATCATTATCAATCATAAACTCCCAACTAGAACCATCAGCAAGATAAATTGTATAATAACCGCTATCACGATGTCCCAAAGTACATATACCATTAGGGCGACATATTTTTACCTTTCGTCGAAGCGGACAATTTTGTCCACAATCATCAATAACTCTAGCATACGGCATTATTCTTTCATGTACCAATGTTGCAATTGTTTCTTTATAAGAAGCAAGCCTATTATCACTCAAATCCCATTCTTCAACTGGACCATAATCATCACTTGCTGCCTCCAACGCTTGAGCTAATTTGGAATAAGAAGCCTTTAACCTATTAACTGTCATTCGCTTTTGATAACTTGTAACTAAAGACGGAATAGTAATTGCAGCAACAACCCCAATAACTCCAATTGTAATCAAAACTTCTGCTAATGTAAAAGCAAGTTTTAATTTTGAACAATATTGCCTAAACATCAAATAACCTCATAATTTTATGCCTAACGGTCAACATTATATGATAGATAGGCATATTATACAAGAGATTATATGATTGGTAGTCTATTTTTATTACTTCAGAAAACTTGTATCATATTTTAGAGGTCTAAATGAATAATCTAAAAATAAAACTTGGACAAAGAATTAAATCCTTGAGGAAAAATTTAAATATTACTCAAGAAACACTTGCAGAACTTATAAATATGGACATTACAAGTTTGAGCAAAATTGAAACAGGAAGAAATTACCCCCAACCAGAAACCATTGAAAAAATTGCAAATGCACTCAATGTAGATATTTCGCAGTTATTTTCATTCCAAGAATTAAATACCAAAGAAGATTATATTTCTGCAATCCACAAAAACATTTCTCACATTGAAAATAACGAAGAAAAATTAAAATTACTTTATAAAATTTCAACAGATTTAATATAAATAAAATTTTAAGCATTAAAAAAGAGGAGAAAAATCTCCTCTTTTTTATAAATATTTTTTAGAATAAAAAACTAGTCTTCCATAGCCTTTACTTCAACTGTTTCTTCTTCATCTTTTTCATTTTGTACATCTGTACGGATTGAAGCTTTGTCAGAACCAATATTTTTATCTTTGAATTTTGTAATTTGTCTAGCCAACTTGTCAGCTAACAAATCGATACTTGCATACATTGATTCAGCAGCTTCTTCGCATCTGATAGTACCAGTTGACATTTTGCAAGTAACTTCTGCAATATGTTTTCCTTCAGCAGCAGGATTTTTAATTACAGACAACACTACGTCAATTCCGTGAATTTGGTCATAACGAGTTGCAACTTTACCAATTTTTTCTTTAACGTAAGCTTTAATAGCTTCTGTAATTTCAATGTTTCTTCCGTTTACATGAATGTGCATTTAAAACCTCCAATTTTTCAATACTGCTTTGTCAGTATAGCACAGATTTAATAATTTTTAAAGGGTATTTTAACTATTCATCTGCTAAAAATTGTGGCAATTCAACATCTGGAGTACCAATAACCCTAACAAGCTCTAAAACAGATGCTTTCATTTGACATTTTTGCGAAGAGCCACTAAAAAAATCTCTGTAAAAACAACCTTCGCAGTTGCATCCTCTTTTATAACATTCCAACGCTGTCGTAGTCCATCTTCTAACTGCAACGGCTCTTCCCATATCCCTACTTCTAAACAATTTTATATAATCTCCACTTTTCTATCTTATCAATCAATATCCCAAGAAATATACTCTTATATCTCCCCTAAAGCCATAATATCAAGGCTTCCGACTTCATATAATAATTATAGAAAATAAGAGTTTTTTTTCAAGGTCGGAACATGTTGTTATGAAGTTTTGTAACAGGAGGTCGTATTTAAGGAATAACAAGGGTTTTGAGAAGTCAATATCCCGAAAAACCATGTTATTGCATGGTCTTTAGATTATTACTCATGGAAAACCATGATATAACATGCTTTTCCATGGTTTTGAACGGTATTAAGAATTGTAAAAAATTTTATAAATAGCCTAACTGGGCATGCCTATTACAAAATACCTTCCATCATATCATTCAGTGCTAATTTCGCTACACGAGTAGGTGTAGAAAAAGAAGTTCCTGAAATATTGATATTTTTAGGGATATATAATTCAGCTATTGCATCTGTATCCCCTTCATATTTAGCATTCGGGAAATGTAATTGGTTTGGATAAGCGTTATACTTTTTATATTTTTCAGATAATTCCTTGTATAAATTCTTTCCTTTCTCGTAACCATGTTTTTGAATTAACTCACTTTCTTCAGGCATACTCCAAATAAAACGTCTAATTCGACCTAACGTTTTCCCAACAAAAGGATTTTTCTCTAATACTATATCAGTCCCAGTTAAACCAGTAATATTCACACCCTCTGGTGTTTGAGTAACAGGATATTCGCCTTTTTCATAATGCTGAGTATATTTTGAAGAACGACATCCTGAGAATGAAGAAATTTTACCGTTTTTTGATAAAGAACCAACACCTTCTATTTTAGAACTATTCAAAAGTTCAGCTTCAAATGTCTTTTGTCCCAAAAAATTAGACTCACCATTCCCAGAAGCTTTTAGGACTCTTACTCCTTTAGTTGCCAATTTATCCAACTCTGAAGCCTGTTTTCCACATTCTAAAGCAAAGCCTCCTTCTGAAGCAAATACAGTATGCCCAAAGGAACAATTTAGATAATCAATACCGCCATCTTTTTGAAAATCCTTAATTGCCTTTAATATTTTATTATCATCTAATCCAGAAAAGACATCCGAAGAATAACTTGCATCTATAATTTTATATTTTGCAAAAGGATTGTTCCTTTTTGCAAATAGCTCAACGGTTTTTATATGAGTCAAACCATCAATTTCTGGAATATTTGTCGGATTACTAATAACATGATCTCTAGAATCAATTATACCAATAGTTTTAGGTTTTATAGCTGCTTCTTTGACAAAAGCCCCATCTTCGTCAAGGATTCTGACAATAACATCTCCTTTTTGAGATTCACCTTGTTTCAATAAATTATAAACCTTTCCATCTTTAGGATTTGTCCAGCGAACACGAGAACTCGTTGCATCAACCGCAGAAGAAGTTAACCGCCTTAAATCCTCTGGACTAGCTTTTGAGAAAGTAGGAATTGATGCAGTTTTAATTTCTCTAGTTGCAATTTTATTCATTTGCCTAGCTTGTGCCATTTCAACCGTTCCAAAGCGAGGCAAGTTAAAAGTCTTACCAGATAAAGGATAAGTTAATGTTGGATTAATTCCATGAAATATAGGCTGTTTTACCTGCAATAAATATTTATTGTACCCAGATTTCAAAAACGCCACACCGCTTTTTGCAGCATTTATTCCAATTTTTTCTAATCCCATGTAATTTTCCCCTATATATTAATAAAAAAATATTTAAGAGAAAATTGCTTTTTATAAAAAGAATTTAAAGATATATAAATAAAACCCTAAAAATGACCTTCACATTGTCAAATTTAGGGTTTTATAAATTCTAACAGTTCTTAAATCTTATTAAAAAGTGCCTGCTGGTTTCTTTTGTGGAGTTGCACCAGGAATTGATTGCCAATTTGCTGCCATGATTTTTTTGAATGATTTCAAAGCTGTATCTTCTAATTCACCTAATTCTTCAGCTTCCATAATCAATTCTCTCAATGGCATCAATGCTCTTGGGTCTCTCAAAACGCCCAATGCAGCAGCTGCACCAGCTCTAACAAGTTCGTTTTCTGAACGGTTTTTCATAACATCAATCAATGCAGGAACAGCTTTTGTATCGTTCAATTTACCTAATGAAGTAACTGCATAAATTCTTACGTTAACCCATTCGTCGTATAACATATTGATAATTTTATCAACAGCTTTTTTGTTACCGATTTCACCCAAAGCTCTTGTTGCATCACATCTTACGTTAACTTTTTCGTGATCCAAAGAATCAATCAAAGCGTCAGTTGCAACATCACCGATTTCAATTAAAGCATCAGTTGCAGTAATACAAACTTGAGGGTTTTCATCGTTCAAAGCTTCAACAAGTGGTTCAACAACGATTGCACCGCCTAAACGACCTAATGCACGTGCTGCACGAACTCTTACGTCAACGTTTCTATCTTCACGTAAAGATTCAATCAAGTGAGTTGTTGCAGCTGAATCACCTAATTCACCTAATGCTCTTGCTGCATACAATCTTACAGAACCGTTTTTGTCGTGTTTTAAAACATCAATTAAAGGTTCAACAGCTTTTGAATCGCCCATTTCACCTAAAACACGAGCTGCATTGTATCTAACTTTTTCAGAATTACTTGTTCTTAAGTCATTCAATAACTCGTCAAATGTTTTTTTCACTTGTTTTTTCTTACTGTTCACACTAATTGTCATTATTTTCCTCCGACACTACAATAAATATTCACACCTTACTTTTATATAAAAAATTTTTTGCGAATATTATTGCCTTTTTTATAATATATTTGTTAATTTTGTTTACAATTCATAAACTACGTTTTATTTTTCCTACTACTTGTAAGTTATAGTCAGAAATTTTATTAAGGGTAATACTGACACTTAATTAACTTGTACTACTATAATAACACATTTTTCATATCTTTTCCTCAATTAGATAAATTATTTTAAAAATTTTTATAACTGTTTTTCTAAAAATAATTCTAATTGAAGAATAATTAAATCTTTCATGTTACATTTCGTAACATATTATTACTCCCCCTTGATAGTAATAATAAATTCTGTGCCTACTCCAACTTCGCTATTTACTTGAATTTTGCCACGATGTTTATCAATTATCTTTTGACTTATAGCTAGACCCAAACCAGTACCAACCCCTACACCTTTTGTAGTATAACCAACAGTAAAAATCTTGTTCAAATTCTCTCTAGGTATGCCTTGTCCATTATCTTGAATTTTAACAATTAAATCGCCATCTTTATAATCCGTCGTAATAATAATTTTACCCTTCTCGGTAATTGCCTGACACGCATTTACTAAAATATTTGTAAAAACCTGATTAAGCATATTTGGATAACATTTTATTGGAGGAATATCACCATAATGTTTTTCTATTTCAATTCTATTCTTAGTTTCATGACTAATCAAATCAAGAGTTAAATCAATTTCTTTGTTAATATTTGCCTCTTGCAATTCCGCTTCATCAAGCCTTACAAATTTCTTTAGAGAAACCACAATATTACTAATCCTCGCAATAGCCTCTTTATCAATTGAATTTATCTGACTAAGCATGTCTTTCAAATCCTCTTGTTCTATTTGAGGAATAAGCTTTGAAATTATAGAATTATTAGACTTTATAGATGCAACCGGAGTATTAATTTCATGTGCAACACCCGCAACAAGTTGACCTAAAGAAGCCATTTTTTCAGAATTTATCAACTGCAATTGAGTTTCTTTCAATTCATTTAAAGCTGCTTTTAAATCCTTTACGTTTTTAGCATTCTTTTGATAAAGTTCTGCCCTAATAATTGCGTTACCCAATTGAGAAGAAATAGCATCAAGAATTTCAATTTCTTCATTCAACTCACGTTTTTGGTAACTTAATAAAACCAAAACACCAATCATTTTATTCAAATGATAAACAGGAACAATAATTCTCAACACAGACTGTTTAAAAGGTTCTGCACCAATATATTCTAATAGAGAATAACTTATTGAAATATTCCCAGAATTTAACTTATTCATTACATGTTCATCAAATGAAATACTTAAATCCCTAGCATAACGATTTTCTCCATAAACTTCTTTTATAGAAAAACCACCATCACAAGCCGAAGCATAATAAGCCTTAAAACACCCGAACATTATCGCAAGTTCTTTCAACGCAGAATTCAAAATCATGGAAATATCCATTGATGCTCTTATGATGTTTGATACTTTATTAATTAAGGCAATTCTAAAAGCCTGAGATTGTGCTTTTTGACGAATTTTTTGCAATTCATCATTTTCCTCTTGTAATTTTTGAAGTTTATCTTTATAAATTTCACTTTCTTTTTGATTATCTTTAAGAAGAACATCTGAACTCACATCAACCAAAAATATAATTGTATAAAGTCCTCTTTTTATAGCCGTCATATCATAATATGAGGTTCTTCCTAACGCTGATGTATAAGAAACCCTTGCAAAGAAATTTTGCTTTGACACAATTGCTTGAAAAATCGGAGAGTACAAATCTACATTTTCACTATCCATAGGGCAAAAATCAAAATTCATTTTATGAGCAAATTTTCTTATATCCCCAAATTGAGTAAAAACACGACAAAAAGTATTGTTTTTAAAAACAACCTCCTCATAGTCCCTAATAACAATAACTGGATCTCTATATTGATTAAAAAAGTCAAACTTTTTCATAACAAAATTATAGGTCAAGCTTCAGATTTAAGCAATTTGTTACAAGAGAAACTAAATTTTCAACAAAAACTCAAAAAATTTTTACCAAATTGCTTGTATAGTTTTAAAATTTATAGTATTATTGTACCAGTAAATGGTTTTAGCGTATTCTGTACACTTTATATTTGGTAGTAGAAAGGGAGTAAATTATGACTACAAAAGAATTTTTTACCAATTCAGAAGAATTGAAACAAATGATGTCAGCAGCACGTGCAACTATTACAGCTCCATTCTTTGGCAACAATGTTGAAGAAATCAAAACTGTATCAGAAGCATACAAATTAGCAAGAACATCACCAGGAACAGTTGAGTTAACTGGAATGCCTGTATATAAACCAGAGAAATTAGGTTTGCCACAAGGAGCTAATCAATTGTTATTCAACGATGGTACAGTTGTTGGACGTTGTGCAGCTGCAAGAAAAATCGTTGGTGAACCAAACTGCGATTTGAAATACTTGCTACCAATTATCCGTGAAGCTATCTACAAAACACGTGATAAATTAATGTATAGAACAGAAGTTGTTGTAGGTTTGGATAAAGATTACATGGTAAAAGCTCACTTGTTAATTCCAGAAGGCTTTGAAAATATTATGTACTCTTGGATGTTAAACTTCCAATACATCAACGAAGCATATGCAAATATGTATGCAGATTCTAAACCATATCCAGAAGGCGATATTTTCGTATTTTCTGATCCAGATTGGACACACCCAGACTTCCCATATGGTTTAACATTCTTTGACCCAGAACACAACTGTGCTTGTATCTTGGGTATGAGATACTTTGGTGAACACAAAAAAGGTACATTAACTCTTGCTTGGGGTTGTGCAGCTCGTAATGGATTTGCTTCTTGCCACGGTGGTATGAAACGTTACAACCTTGATGGCGGAAAATCTTTCCAAGTTGCAGTATTCGGTCTATCTGGCTCAGGTAAATCAACAATTACTCACGCAAAACACAATAACAAATACAATATTACAGTTCTTCATGATGACGCATTCGTTATCAATATGAAAGACAAATACACAATTGCTCTTGAACCAGCATATTTTGACAAAACAGCAGATTATCCAATCGGTTGCGAAGATAACAAATTTATCTTGACTCAACAAAACGCTGGAGCAATTGCACTTGCAGATGGAAAAGTTGTTTCTGTAACAGAAGATATTAGAAACGGTAACGGTCGTGCGGTTAAATCAAGATTATGGTCACCAAACAGAGTTGACAGAATTAACGAACCTATCAACGCTATTTTCTGGTTAATGAAAGACCCTACAATTCCTCCTGTATTGAAATTGTCAGGAGCTTCACTAGGTTCTGCAATGGGTGCAACTCTTGCAACAAAACGTTCTTCTGCTGAAAGATTAGCAGCAGGCGTTGACCCTAACGCATTAGTTGTTGAACCTTATGCTAACCCATTCAGAGTTTACCCTCTAGCAATGGATTACGAAAGATTTAAAGAATTAATCGCTGAAGGTGTTGATTGCTATATCTTGAACACTGGTGAATTTATGGGTACTAAAGTTCAACCAAAACATACTTTGGGTATCATTGAATCAATCGTTGAAGGCACCGCTAACTTCCACAAATGGGAAAAATTCTCTGACATCGAAATTATGGATGTTGAAGGATTTGATGCTTCATTTGCTAACAAAGAATACGCAGAACAATTTATCGCTCGTATGAACGATAGAATTAACTTCGTAAAATCAAGAGAAACAGAAAAAGCAGGTATAGACAAACTTCCTGCAGATGCTCTTGAAGCTTTAGAAGCTGTAATCAAAGAAGCACAAGCATAATTTGGAAAAATATTTCAAATTAAATATTAAAAACAAGGATATGTATAAGTTCATACATATCCTTGTTTTTTATTAACGCTCAGGCTTGAAAACAAGTGTAAAAAGTTGTATAATTGACTTATAAGTTTACAGCTAAAACAGGATATTTATAAGAGTATGAGAAAAGGTCTTACTATTAGTGAATTGCTTGTTGCAATGACAGTTATAGGGGTTATTGCAATACTTGTTGTTCCTGGATTTTTAAAGGATTACCATAAGAAATTATACACAACCCAACTAAAGAAAACGTATGGAATGATATACAGTGCGATTGAAGAAGCATGTGGCGATTATAATGTAACAGCTTTTAGCCAAACTCCTTATTTTACAGCAACTGCAAGCACTGAAAAACAAGGAGAATTTTTAAACAAATATTTTAAAGTTGTCAAACCCGCAGATAATACAATTACAAACAAATTCAATCCAACATATAGATCCCTCACAAATACGGACATAGAAAAAACAATAGCAATAGAAAGTTCTGCAGCAAAAGTAACATTAAAAAGTGGAGAAGCAGTAGGGCTTTATTGCTTTTCGAGTTCATCTGTACCAAAACGCAGATGCTACGTAACTGTTGATGTAAACTCAACTGATGGCCCAAATATTGGCGGACGAGATATGTTTAGATTTACTATAGATGCAGACACCAATGATTTATATGGAGCAACAGGTTGGACACAATGCCAACCAGATGCAGGCACTCCAACTGGAGATGAAGCTGGACATGGTTGTTTAGCACGTATAATGAAAGATAATTGGGTAATGATTTATTAATTTGAAAGGATATATATGAAAAAAGGTTTTACTCTCGCAGAAGTTTTAATTACATTAGGAATTGTCGGAGTTGTTGCAGTTTTGACGGTTCCGGGAGTTATGAAAAACTATAAAAACAGATTATATACAGCACAACTTCAAAAAGTATATGCACAAATTGCCGATGGAGTTCAGGCTATGATGAGTGACCAGCATGTAGATAATTTCTACGAATCAACCGTCGCAAATACAAATAGTTGCAGTAATGCAAACAACGGTGTTTGTGAAAAGGGTGTTGGAGTTCTACTAAATAACTATTTCAAAGTATCGAAAAGAAATTGTGGAAATAATGACAGAGTCAAAAGATGTATTGCAGGTACAGGGGCAGGAAGTTACACGTTAATCAATTCTGCTACAGCTCCAGCAATTGAAACTGAATATTGTATCCAAAATACAAATGGGGCAACAATCTGCGGGAAATGGAATACAACTACAAAAATGGTAAATTTGATAGTTGACGTAAATGGAGCAGCATCTCCAAACATGGTTGGCAGAGATTTATTTGCAATAGATATTAAATCAGATGGCTCACTAAGTGATTTTGGATCAAACAGTCCTAATCCAACAGTAATAGCAAACAGGGATGTTTGTGATGCTGGCATAGATGGAAATCCAAAACTAAATGCCAGAGCAGCAGGATGTTTAAACACAATTATTAATTCCGGTTGGAAGATGGAATATTAGTATAAAAAACTCGGGTTTTATAGCCCGAGTTTTTTAAGAAATTTATTTTCTATTTACATTATTTTGTTTAAATGATATAGGTGCAGAATCAATTTCTTTCCACATTTTATTAAGAGCTTCATTTCGTTTCTTTTGCTCTTCGGTAAGAGGAACAAGGTAACCTCCTCCACTTCTTCGTTTTGGTTGGAATTTTTTTATCATTTTTTGGAGCATTGCACGCCCCTTTTTCTTAGCCTTTTCACTGGTATCAACTGAAACAGTTCTCATGTAACCTGTTCTTTGTGATTCGCCATCAAAATTTACACCCATAAAATCTCCTTTCATATCAACTCTTTTGATATATTTTTTTATATCTTACTTCTATATAAAGGAGATTTACGAAAGAGAATTGCCCCGCCCCACCACATCATATCATATCATATCATATCATATAGAGCATTATAACTGGATTTGAGCCTATTTGAAATTTATATTTACATTTTGTTACAATTGATAAAAACTTAATGCAACCGTAAAGAACTTATTCCCCTATTTCCTTGTTCCTTATAGACTTTTGAATATTATTCATGCTAAAATCAAGGCATAGTAATATTTGCAAAGGGATATATAGATGTTTGACAGTTTAAGTGAAAAATTACAAAATATAATTGCAAAAACTCACTCTCAAGAGTTGACTCAAGACAACATGCAAGATGCGTTACGTGAAATTAGACGTGCTCTTTTAGAAGCAGATGTTAACCTTAGAGTTGTAAAATCTTTTATATCATCAATCAAAGATAAAGCTGAAGGTGAAAATGTTTTGCAAGGAGTGAACCCATCTCAACAGCTTGTCAAAATTGTTCACGATGAACTTGTTGAAATTTTAGGTCATGAGGCAAAACCACTGAATCTATCTGGACATCCAAGCTTGATTATGATGCTTGGGTTACAGGGATCAGGTAAAACAACATCATCTGCTAAACTTGCTGTCAAACTAAAAAAAGAGGGTAAAAATCCTTTGTTAGTAGCTTGTGACGTTTATCGACCTGCTGCAATTTCACAACTTCAAACACTTGGACAAGAAATTGGATGTGAAGTATTTACAATTCCAGAGTCACAAGATGTTCAAAACATTGTTCAAAAAGCACTCGAATACGCAAAAGAAAATGGATTTAATGTTCTTATTTTAGATACAGCTGGACGTTTGCAAATTGATACTGACATGATGGCAGAATTGCTGATTATTGATAGAGTTTTCAACCCACATGAAAAACTACTCGTAATCGATGCCATGACAGGTCAAGAAGCTGTTCACGTTGCAGAAAATTTTGATGCTCAAATCGGCTTAACTGGTTTAGTTTTAACAAAATTGGATGGTGATTCAAGAGGTGGTTCAGCACTTTCTGTTGTTCACTGTACAGGAAAACCTATCAAGTTAACAGGTACAGGCGAAAAATTAAACGCTTTAGAAGATTTTTATCCAGAACGTATGGCAACAAGAATTCTTGGAATGGGTGATATTGTTTCCCTAGTAGAAAGAGCTCAAGAAGTTTTTGATGAAAAAGAAGCTTTAAAAATGCAAGAAAAAATGAATAAAGCAGAATTTTCTTTCAACGACTTTCTTAATATGCAAAAACAAATGAAAATGTTTGGTTCGATGGATCAAATTTTAGGAATGCTTCCAGGAGTGAATTTGAAACAATCTGATAGAGAAAAAATTTCTCACGCAAGTGAAACCGAATTCAAAAAAATAGAAGTATTTATTCAAAGTATGACCCCAGAAGAACGTGATAATCCACAACTTATGAATACAAGTAGGAAAAAACGTATTGCAAAAGGTTGCGGAATGGACATGCACACTATCAACCAGTATGTAAAACAGTTTGAACAAATGCGACAAATGATGGGTGGAATGAACAAAATGAAAAAAATGTTTGGCGGTTTTAACAAGAAAAATGAAAAAAAAGCTATGGTTCAAGCTATGAAAATGATGCGAAAATTCAAATAAAATGGAAATATATAAAAGACGACCGATTAGAAAATCTAATCGGTCGTTTAGTATTTTTAATCTATCGATATAATTATTCGATTTCGATAGCAGCAACTGGGCATGCATCAGCAGCTTCTTTAACTGCATCCATGTTATCTGCCACAGCAGCGTCGTTAACAACTGCTTTGTCTTCAATTGAGAATACTGCATCACAAACTGATTCGCAAGCACCACAAGCAATACAACTATCATTAACTTTAACTGTCATTTTGTTTCTCCTTATTATTTACAACCTGTAGGCTTTAAAACCTACAACAAAATTATATAACAAACAATTAAAAATTTCTACAAGAAAATTAAATCCAATCACGAATAAAACTTGCAATAGAATCAAAACCTTCGATTTCACCCAAATTACCTTGAGAAGGAAGGGATTTTGAATACATCAAGAATGGAACTTTTTCTCTCGTGTGGTCAGTTCCCGCAACAGTTGGATCACAACCATGATCAGCTGTGATTATAAGTAAATCATATTCTTCCATCGCATCGATAATAGGTTTTATGTATGTATCAATTTCTTCAATTGCTTTTCCATAACCTTTTGCATCGTTTCTATGACCATATAACATATCAGTATCAACAAGGTTTGTAAAAATTATTTCCTGATTATTATATTTTTTACCCTTAACATAAGCAATATCCTCTAATGGAAGTTCATGTTTTACTGCTTTCAAAGTCAATTCCAAACCTTCTTTATTTGAACCAGTATGAATTGCATGGGTAATGCCAGATTTAGAGAAAATATCTTCAATTTTACCAATACCAATAACTTTACCACCATTATCTTTAACTTCATTCAACAATGTTGGAGCAATTGGCTCAATTGAATAATCTCTTCTATCTTTTGAAATTCTTGTTGGTTTGCCATCAATAACCTTGTATGGTCTTGCAATTACTCTTGAAACGTAATAATTATCTTCAGTCAAAATTCGTCTAGCAATTTTGCACCATTCATACAGAGTTTCCAAAGGAATCATGTCTGTATCAACAGCAATTTGGAATACACTATCTGCTGAAGTATAAACTATTGGGAATTTTGTTGCATGATGTTCATCATTAAGTTCTGCAATAATAGCTGTACCACTAGCAGGATAATTTGCTAAAACACCACCACATTTTGTTTGTTCTATAAACTTGTCAATAAATTCTTTTGGGAATCCATTTGGAAAAGTTGAAAAAGCTCTATCTAAAGTAATTCCAGCAATTTCCCAATGACCAGTTGTTGTGTCTTTTCCCTTTGATTTTTCAACAAGAGTTGCGTAAGTTGCGGTTGGATTTTCAACTTTTTTAATTCCCATAAAATCTTGCAAATTGCCAAGACCCATTTTCTCTAAATTTGGAACATTTAACCCATTATTGAATTCGCAAACATGCTTTAAAGTATTACATTCTGGAATATCACCAAACTCCTTGCAGTCAGGCATTGCACCAATACCCATAGAATCAATAACCATTATGATTGCTCTAATATCTGACATAATAATCTCCTTTTTCTTGTATTCTAGCATAAAATGAAAAAATCAAACAACTGAAAACTCCTATAAAAAGAGGATACAAAAACAATAAAACTTATTTTATCATTATTAAACGGTTAGGATTAAATAATGAAAAAATTACTAATAATACTCGGAATTTTGGTTTGTATTAATTTGCTGATTATGACAATCAGTAAAGCTTTTGCCGCAACTTTGATGTAAGTTGGACATATTTTATTAAAAAACTAAACCTAGTCTTAAATTATATTTCACCAAGACTATCAATTTTGAATACACAACCAATTTCTTCTTGAGCAAGAACAGTTATATCATTGATATACAAAGATAGCAATGTGAAAAATATCTGTCTATAATCCATTGGAACAATCAATTTTGGAGAATGAATATTTAATTTTTTAGCTTTTTTCTGAATTTTTACGGCCAATTTTTCTGCAACTTCTCCATCAATTTTAATCAATGAATCTTCTGTTTCATCACATCCAAGAACGATATCAGAATATGTTTTTTCTGAAAGTTCAAATGCACTAATAGTTTCACCATCTTCATTTGTATATTTTCTACAAATTTGTCTTGATAAAGATAATCTGATTTTATTCAAAATATCAGCCTTACTACCTTCTTCTGCAAAATCATTAATTTTTTCGAAAATATATGTGATATTTTTGATTGAAACTTTTTCTTTAATCAAACTCGTCATAATATACTTCAAATCAGAGTATGTTAATAAGTCTGGAACAATATTTTCTATCAAGAAATCATTTTCCTTTTCAACAACTTCTAAATATTTATCAATATCATCATAATCAAGCAAATCATCAACGTACTTGATTGCAACATATTCCAGTGCTTTTGAAATATATTCAGATGAAGTTATACCTTTTTGCCAAAAATCTTTTGTTTTATCCTTTTCTACCCAAATAACTTTTCTTTCTGAAATTTCATCCACAACAGATATAGAATTTTTTATTTTATGTTCAGTATGAAGTTCATCAGCATAAAACATCAAATACCCAGGACAAACACCAGCCCTGAAAACCTCCATTCCTCGAATACGAATACTGAATTCGCAAGAATTTAAATTTTCATCATCTTTGAATACAACTTTTGGAATAACATATCCAACTTCTTCGGTCAATTTTAACCTTGATTTAACAGTTTCTGCAATAAGTTCTTCTCCAGAATTATCTCTTTCTGAATCAACAAAACCCAAAAGCTCTTCACTCAAATAAATAGTTAACTTTTCTTCATGAAGTTTTGAATACATCAAATCTGGTGAAGTTGCCTTGTTCAAATGTGCTTTCAAGTCATCTAATTCTTTTAAGCCCGCAGAAATTTTATCGTTCAATTTGTTTCTTGAAACAGTTGCGGGAGCTTCATTATCTAATTCAGCCTTAATTTTATTGATTTTATCCTTTTGAGAACGAATTTTAGATTGAATTTCAAGACATTTTTCATATTCGGTTAATTTCGGAGAAAGCATTTTTTCCATTTGGCTTTTAAAATCCGAAATATTAATTATGTCGCTATCAGAACTATTTTCAGATTTTGCTGGACGCATAAAAATACAATTCATCTGAGGAGTTTCTTCATCTCCAGATTCGTGCACACTATACAATTCCCAACCATTCATTGACATCTCGTTGAGCAAATTTTGTAAATCCTGAGCATTTTCTGTTGAACATGTTTTAATCACATATTCCATTCTGTTTTTACCGAACATAAAATCTATCCTTTTATTAATACTTTAATTGCTTCAATAGCAGTTTTAATTGCTTTTTCTGTATCGTGAACAACTGGGTTTTCAAGTCCTTGTTTTTCTCTTTCTTGGTTTGCAACAACCAAAAATACAGAACCCACTCTAACTTTCAAGAAACTAGCAACAACAAATAGTGCAGCTGATTCCATTTCAGATGCCAAACATCCCAAGCGTTTCCAAGCTTCCCACTTATTTTGTAATTCATAAGATACTGGCATTATTTCTGGATTATGTTGCCCATAAAAAGCATCCTTACATTGAACTACACCTGTATGACAAGAATAATCAAGATTTTTTGTTGCTTGCACTAAAGCATTTGTTACATCTAAATTTGCAACCGCAGGGAACTCAATTGGAGCATACTCTTTAGAGGTCCCTTCCATTCTAATTGCACCAGTCGCAATAACAATATCGCCACCTTTTACGTCAACTTGCATACCACCGCAAGTACCAACACGAATAAATGTCTTAGCACCACACTTAACAAGCTCTTCCATAGCAATAGAAGCAGAAGGACCGCCAATACCAGTAGAAGTTACACTAACTTTTACGCCATCCAAATAACCAGTGTATGTCACAAATTCTCTTCTATCTGCAACGAGTTGAGGATTATCAAAGTACTGTGCAATTTTTTGACATCTTTTAGGATCACCAGGTAAAATTACATATTCACCTACATCTCCAGCCTTAATACCAACGTGATACTGTGTTCCATCTTCTGAGTATTTCATATTTCTCCTTTTAAGCTAAAAAGCGGATAAGTCAAAATAGCATTTATAAAAAAACTGCAAACTTATCCACTTTAACAAATACTATTTCAATTGTTGAATAATTAAATCAGTAACATCAACACCACCAACAAAGATTACTTGGTCGGACAAAATTGCATCTAATCTTTGTGAAACCATAACTGATTTTGCAGCAGCTTGAACTTGATTTAAAATTTGAGTTTCTTTATCACTTCTCAATTTATACAAAGCATCTTGTTTTGCTTTGAATTCATTAGCTGTTTGAGTTTCAAAATTTTGTTTCTTTAATGGAGTATCCAAAGTTTTGTATTGTTTTTCTTTTTCAAGCATATATTGTTGAAGTTCAAGACCTTTTGCATCAATATCTTTTACAGCTTGTTGAGCCGCAGGATAATTTTCTAAAACTTTTTGATAATCTAAATAACCAACTTCAGCGTTAGCACTTGTACCAATTGAAAAAGTTAATCCTAAAGCAGCTAATAGAGCCATCAATTTTATTTTTTTCATAGTTCCTCCTATTTATTTTTTATAATTAATATAATAAATCACCTACACCAAATGTAAAGTATCCATTTTTAGAACCGTCATTACCTGGGTTAGTAAGAGGAATACCATAATCAATTGATAATGGTCCCATTCCAGGAATAAATACTTTCAAACCTACACCAGCAGATACTGCATACATTGGTCTATCATAAAGCTGGTTGGTAATAGTACCATCAAATACTTTACCGGCATCAGCCCAAACTGTGAATCTCAAATTATTCAAGAATGCAATTCTTGTTCTATCCAAGAAAGGAATTGGTGTTGCAAATTCAGCAGAACCCATTACGAAAGCATTACCTGTACCAACACCACTCATTTTGAAACCTCTAATTGTATAAGGTCCACCTAAACGATAAGCCATAACTTCTGGAATATCTCCGTGAATTGCACCGCCACCTTTAACCGTGAAAGATAAAGATGATTTCTTTGCGATAGGAACATATTGTTTAATCATACCAGTAAGTTTACCGTTTGTTTTATCAAACCCATTCAAGCCAATATTTTCATCAAATCTCAAGCTAGCCATTGTACCATGTCTTGTCACTGTTGCAGAATCACGAGTATCATACAATAATGCTGGACTTAGAGATAAGAATAAACCGCCTTCTAATTGTTTTGCACGTTCAGAAATTGGGATATTATATTGTCTGTACAAAGCAGAGATTCCATTAAAATCACCTTCTTTAACATCAATATTTTCTGCACCCACACTAAATGTTGCTGTAGCACGTCTATTAAATTTGAGTTTATGAGCTAAAGTAACCTCTCCACCATATCTTCTTTCAATAGCTAGTGGAACTTGATAAGAACCAAAATCTCTAAAGAAAATTCTCGTATTCAAAGAAGTATCAGCATTATAAAAATACGGTTTGAAATAACTCAATTCAGCTTGAATATTCATGTGATCTTTGACAGATGAATTATTAAGAATTACACCAGTACCAGCTAAACCTGTTAATGAGAGTCTTTCGCATCTACCACGGAAGTTATTTTCAGTAATACCCATAGAACCAAATAAACCGGTAACGGTATCTAAACCTCCACCAACAGAAATACTTGCAGTTCTTTGTTCTTGTATTTTGATTGTAATATCATACGCATCAGGAATATCCTCACTTGGTTCAATTTCTCTTGTTACATCTTTGAACGCTTGAGTTGCATATAATCTTACCAAATCCTCTTTAATAAGATTTTCGTTATAAATCATTCCTGGTTCTGTTAAAATATTTCTAGCAACGATATAGTCTTTAGTTTTTTCGTTACCTTCAATCATAATTTTGTCGATGATACCTTCTTTGATACTAATATTAATAGTTCCGTCAGGGTCATCTGTAACAGAATCAATTCTTGCAAGAATATAACCTTTTTCTTGGTACAATTCTTGAATTTTGGAGATTGCAATGTTTAGTTGAGTAATATTTTGAGGTTTTCCTTTCATGCCAGTCAACGTAGCTAAAATATCTTCAGTAGGAATTACTGAATTACCCTCAATAGTAAAATCTTTTACAGGAATATTTTCTTCAACAACAATTTTTACAGAAACAGTTCCATCTGGATTTGTTGTCGGAATAGCTTTCATTTTTTCGGTAAAATATCCCGTTTCATAAATTGTTTTCAAATCTGCTTGCATCTTTTCACGAGTATATTCTTCACCCGCTTTCATTTGCATTTTATCTGTAATTTCAGATTGAGGAACAGAATTCAAGCCATAAAATTCAATATTTTTAATGGTTTTGTTTTCTTTACTCACAGAAGATGTTGTTGTTTGAGTAGATAAATTTGTTGGATATTGTTTTGTTGAAATATCTGGAGTTTGGTTATTTGAAGGGGTTGTATATTTTTCAAATACAGTATTTGCATAATCATTGTTATACTGTATAGAATCATCAGAAATTCCCATTCCGCCCCATACATCATCAACAGCAAAACTTGAATTTTGGGATAATAATACCAAAATAGCTGCAAATACTAACTTTTTTGTAACATTAAAGTTCAAAATATATTCCTTAACAAACTCTCACTACTCTCCACTAAAAGTCTAGCATAAATCTATAAAAAAGTACAAAAAATTTACATCTATTTACCTATTACAAGTTTATATATTTTATTTTTGCTATAACCATACAATTCAGATAAAATCACCGAAATATCCTTAGCGCTAAAATTCTTATCTTGTAATAATTTTATTTTATTTTCAATTTCATTTTCTTCAGAATTTTTTTCACTTCTAAAAATCATTACGACAAATTCACCTTTTGAAATGTTTTCTTCAAAATATTTTATTACTTTTTCAATTTTATCTATAATAACTTCTTCAAAAACCTTAGTAAGCTCCCTCCCAACAGCAACCATTGCATCTGGTCGAATATTTTGAATTATTTTAAGTGTATTTATAATTCTATTAGGCGATTCGTAAAACACAAAATCATTATTGATATAATCTTTTGCAATATTTTCAATTTGAATTTGCGTTTTCGGCAAAAAACCTACAAATGAAAATTTTTCATCCACTCTTGAAACTCTTGAAAGAAAAGTGACAACAGCATTTGCCCCAGGAAGAGATGTTATAGAAAAACCTTTTTCCGTCAATTCTTTGACTATGACAGAACCGGGATCACAAATCAGTGGAGTTCCGGCATCTGAAACCAACGCCATCTTTCCACCGCCTTCCAAAAATTCAACAATCTGAGAAATACGTTCTTTTTCATTATACTTGTGATAAGAAACACATTTTGTCTTGATATTAAAATGATTAAGGAGTTTCTGAGTTACTCTACTATCTTCACAAGCAATCAAATCTACGGACTTCAATACCTCGATTGCTCGCAATGTAATATCTTCTAAATTACCGATTGGTGTCGGAACTATATAAAAATCAAATTCTTTCATAAGTCAATTATAAGATAAAAGGAAATAAGGAACAAGGGAATAGGTTTATCACAAATTGAACAAATTGCGAAAAGATACAATTTCGAGAGAAGATTCTTCTTGTTTTCAATCAACCCCTCTCCCTTAATCCCTCTCCCTAGGAGAGGGGACAAAAAACAGATACTTCGCTTTACTCAGTATGACGTGTACGATAGCTATCAAACAAACTACTCATTCTGAGGACTGAACTTTTATTAAACTCGTGCCCTTATTACTATTCCTTTATGTAGGTCGGCTTTACTAAGCCGACATTTTAAAACAGGTCGAAAAATTAATTCCGACCTGTTATATTTAAAACTATTTTATATGTTCTAATGAACTTTTATATCTTCCGGATCTTGATTTTTACAATAAATATAAGCAACTAAAGCACCCGCAGAACCTAGACCTGGGACAACAGCAGGTAAAGTTGCAAGAGTTTGGTCACGTTTAATTTGTTTGATTAACTTTTTATCTTCCTTTAAATCTAAATCAAATTTTTTAGCAATTGTTTTATCTGAACGCAAAGCATAATACAAAGTGCTAAGTCCTTCACCAAAAATTGACCAACCAGCAGCCTTAGCCCTTGCCTTTTGAATAATTGCCTGTTTATCAGCTTTTGTTAATTCTCTTTTACCTTCTTTATGTTGAACTTCAAAAGAATCTTCTGGCATTTCAGCTTTCATTGCAAGAATTTCTTGATTATCTGCTAACGCTTCAGTCTTTTCTGCTTTTCCTCTAAAATTTACATAATTTGCTGGACTATAATTTGAAACACCGGAAACTGCAACCATACTAAAACCTTTCTATTCTTAGACTACACACTATAATAAAAACAATTATTTTTAATTTTTTGCATGAGAATAGATAAATTGCACCTACCACATTACATAATATAGGGCATTATAGCTGTATTTGAGGTGATTCGAAATTCAAATTTACATTCTGTTACAATTAAAATAAGTTTTAATGTCGGCTTACCTACATAACTGACCCACATAACTTTAAAAAGGTGAGAGAAAATATTACGTAATCGACCCACTTATTTACTCATAGACTCTAACAACACAACAGCATTAGATTCAATTGCTAATTTTTGACCAACAGCATCCAACTTTTCTTTGGTTTTCGCTTTAATTGAAAAATCATCAGGATTAGTATTTAAAATTTTACATAAAACTTCTTTCATCTTTGGAATATAAGGCATCATCTTTGGAGCTTGAGCAATGATATTACTATCTATATTTACAATCTTATAACCTTTTGATTGAATAAGCTCATAAACGTGTTTAAGTAAAATTGTACTATCAATATCCTTATATTTTGGATCAGTATCTGGGAAAAGTGTTCCAATATCATCTAGAGCCAAAGCCCCTAGTAAAGCATCAATTATCGCATGAATTAGCACATCAGCATCAGAATGACCTAAAAGACCTTTTTCGTGGGTAATTTTCACCCCACCAAGTATCAAATCTCTTCCTTCAACAAGTTTGTGAATATCATATCCAATACCGATTCTATACATTTTAAAACTCTCCTTTTAATAGCAAAATTATAGCATGGATTGAGTAAATATGTTATAATTGAAAAAGGAAAGGATTGCGATGAATTATCAAGCACCACCAAGTTCTGTTGTTGTATCAAGACCATCTGCTCCAGAAACATCTACTGGATGTGCCGTTTGTAGTGGAGATTATGAATACGATTATGATTTACCATTCTATTATTCTCCTTTTGGAGTTTTCACAATGTTTGGTTATTTACTTCTTGTTCTTGTCGGAATTTTCATCGTTGCACAAGTCGTTTTATTAGGTCTTATTGGAATTATTGCATATGTTAGACAAAATATTATTAAGTGTCCGAAATGTAAAAAAGTTTTCAAAAAAGAAAATAAAAATCTCACACACTGTCCTTTCTGTGGAACAGAACTAAAACATTCAAAAGAATAATCAAAAAAAAGATAATTTACTTATAGGATGTATAAAACTAGACCAAAGAATAGAATCAAGTAAGGTTACATTTTTACAAAAGGACGAGAAATCACATGACAACTTTTAATAGCAACACTGTGACAACTACAAGACAAGTTTCTGGTGATACCAGCACTTCAACTACCATCAATGTAGATAGTACTACAACTTATTCTAGGCAAATGGGTATGGTTGAATTTATGTATCTTGGGGTTGGATTACTCATTGTAATTTTTGCCATCCTTGGATTTATCAAATCTATTCGTTCAAGAAAATATTACAAATGTCCAGTTTGTGGAGAATCTTTTCGTTCTGAAAACATGAACTCAGAAACTTGCAAAGTATGTGGTGCTAATCTTGAAAGAACAGACGATGGAAATATTACAGACAAAACTAAGTAAAAATATTTTATACAAATTTTTATTTCTGAAGCATTTTTATAAATTTATCTTTTTACATAAACCACTATGTGAAAGATATAAAAACAATACGCTTAAAATTTTTGGATTGTATATTTGCAGAAGCTGTTTGTTCCTATATACAGGATTTTTTCTCTCATTAATTTTTTGTATTCTATCAGTAAAATCTGTTCACCTAAATAAATATTTCTACTTGTGGTTTTCTGGATTGTTATTAACAACTGCAATGTCATACCCGCCAGTTTATTACAAATTTTCTAGACTTTCGAAAGATTTTATAAGATTTTATGACGGAATATTTTTAGCTTCGGCTTTTGTATTATGTTTTAAAATTCATTGGGAATTAGGTTTCCTCAGCATTTTTGCTTTTATTTTCGTGAAAAATCTATACAACTTAAAAAGAAAAGGAGATGCCTGCACTGGATGCCCTCGGTTATCAGAAGGAACAACTTGCGAAGGCTATATTTTGCAAAAAGAAGCATTATTAAAAATTGACGAAGAATACTCAGATATAATGACAAAACAGCTATTAAAAAAAGGAAGGACTAAATTTTATGATTAATCGTGAAGATTTACTTGCTGGAACAAGACCAGAAGTAGGGAAAAGAGTTCTAGTAACAGAAAAAGAATCATTTGAAGGCTACCAAGTTATGGATTACAAAGGTGTTGTATGGGGCATTTCAATGAGGGCAAAAGATGCCGTACAAGATACAATGATGAGTTGCAAAAATATTACAGGTGGAGAACTAACTTCTTATACCGAATTGTCAGATGAAGTGCGTCAAAGAGCTTGGGACAGAATGGTTTCTTCAGCAAAAAGAATCGGAGCTAACGCAGTAATTAATTTTAGATTTGAAATTACCCCAGTTTCATACGGTGGAGCATACGGAACAGCCGAAGTTATCGCTTACGGAAACGCTGTTGTCATTAAACCAATTGTAAATTATGTTCCCCTTGGAGGTTTAGGAAATATTCTTGCAGAATTTGTTGATAGTTATTCTGGAAATCAATCTCCAGAATCAGCTCAAAAACCAACTAAACACTCTCCCGTAGCAGAACTTACAAAAATCGGAGATATAACATATGCAATATGTCCAAACTGTAAACTTAAATACAAAGTAACAAAAGATGAAAATGGAAAAATGAAAGTTCTTGGACTAACAGATGTTGATACAAAAGAGGAAGGTTTCCAAATTTATTGTTCAAAATGTGGAGAAAAATTCACTATTCCTGAGGTTGAATAACAAATTTATTTATAGCTTTCACAAATCCGTCATTTTCAACGGTATCAGTTACGAAATCGGCACATTCTTTTAATTCGGGTGTGCCGTTTCCCATAGCAACACCGATTCCTCCGCATTGTACAAGATCAATATCATTATTTTGGTCGCCAATTGTCAAAACATCTTCAGGTTTAATGCCCCACATATGGCACAAAAATTGTACCCCTTTTGACTTTTTAGCATCCTTACTTCCTATTTCACAAAAATAAGGAGTTGATTTAACAATATATAAATCGGGATACTTTTCTCTCAACAAATTCACCCAACCAGTAACTTTTTCTGGGTCAGTCAAATCAATTGCAAGAATTTTATTTACATTTTTTATTTCTAAATCATCAAAATTACAAACAGTGTAATCAATGAATTTTCCATCTGTATAACTTTTAACAATGTCGTTATCATGTTCGACAAATAATTTGTCATCTAAATACAAATTAATGTGAATGTTATTTCCTCTTGCCCATTCAATAATTTCTTTTGCATAGTCAGAATTTAGATTTTCTTGAAAAAGAGTTTCGCCTTCATAAGTTTTAATAAGTCCACCTTGATATGAAATAATAGGAGTTTCAAGTCCAAGTTCTTTTGCAACAGGTAACGCTGCACAATGCATTCTTCCTGTAACCAACACCATTTTGACTTTTGCTTCTTTCAATCTTTTTACACAACTCTTCATCGCTGGAGAAAAATCCAATCCCCATTTAAGAATTGTTCCATCAATATCAGTTGCAATCATCTTAATCATACAAAACCTCTTTTAATCTTTTAGCATATCCGCTCTTGCAATTGCACAGATTGTTTTTGCATCATTAATTTCCCCACTCATTATCATATTTTTAACTTCATCAAGTGGGAATTCAAAACATTTTATAATTTCACCCTCATCAGGATGTTCTCCAACGAATTCCAAATCTGTCGCAAGGTACAAATACAATTTTTCAGTACAAATTCCAGGAGTTGTATTGATATAACCTAAAGATGTCCAATTATGAGCTTGATAACCTGTTTCCTCTTCTAATTCTCTTTTACAAGCATCATCTGGATTTTCACCAATTTCCAGTTTTCCAGCAGGAAGTTCATACACTGTTTCTTTCAATGGATAACGGTATTGTTTAACAAGAAGAATTGTTTTTTCATCTTTTTTCGCAAGGATTACCACCCCGCCAGAGTGCAAAATTACCTCACGAAAAGATTTATGACCGCCAGCAAGCTCTACGTCATCTTTTATAACAGTGATAACTTTTCCATCAAAAACAACCTCGGAATTTAATGTTTTTTCTTCAAAATTCATAGAAAAATAATAACATAAACCCCCAGAGGAGAAAAGTATTTTTACAAAAAATTACACCTCTGAAACATCTGGTAAATCAATGCTTTTTAATCTTTGCTCAATTCGACGATACCATTTTAAATGCTGTTTGAATAAAATTTTGTAATCGTCCATATTACCTTGAGAAATATTTTTAAATTGTTCATCAGAAGTTTGAGTCAATGCAGCTTCCAAGAATTTTGTATATTCGTGTCTATTAATATTTTGGTCAGTTAATTCAATACGTTTACCAAAATCAACAATTACTTCTGGTCTATTATCACGCAAGAAGCAATAATCAATTGAAACAGGAATCAAATTAATTTTTCCATATCGTTTTACTGCGTTGTGAGCAATATAAGCTAAACCTGTTTGAAATTTATAAGGTCTAAAATGAGGCGGTCTAATTATACCTTGTGGAAATATGCACAAAATATTTCTTAAATCTCCAAGAACATCCACTGAATACTGCAACGCTTTCATTGCAGATTGTGCAGATTTTTTGTTAACAGAATAAGCACCTCCACGTCTTAATAGCGGGAATCTATTCAATTCTTCAACCATCAAACGAATTTCTTTATGACAAATTCTGTGGGTAATATTATACATAACAATACCATCCCACCAATTACAGTGAGGAGCAAAAAGAATTGTTGGAGTACCTTTTTCCCTTTCGGTATAATTTTCTACTCCAGTGTATCTAAATGCGTAAAACCTATTTTGAAGCATATTAAAGAAAAACAAACTCGCAATAGTAAGCCAAAAACGATTTGTCTTTGCTGGTTTAAATTTCTCCTCTTTATTCCTCAATTTTGTAGGCGGAATATCCGAATATAATTTTTCCTCTGTTGCCATAAATCTATTGTACCCTAACTAAATAAAAAATAAAATATTCACTTAAGAAAACTTAACCCTTACATCATACGCCCAGTACATAAAAATTGCAAGTTGTCCAAAAGGATTAATTAAAAAAAGGTGAACAGATTTGGAACCTATCCACCTTTAATTTTTATATTTTCAAAAATTATAACAACTCTTTCAAATAATTTGGTAAAGCGAAACGAGCATTATGATATTCTTTATTGTAAATTTTACAAGTTGGAATAATTTCATTTGCTCTTTCATCGTTATAATATTCTAATGGTTTTACATCAACTGAACAAAATGCCCAAGCCCAATATCCACCTGGATAAGTTGGAATATTTGAAGTATAAGTTGAAACAGTTGGAAATACTTTTTTCAACAAATCGTACATTTTTTTAATTTCTTCTTTGTTAGTGAAAGGTGATTCTGATTGAGCAACCATAATTCCACCTTTTTTAAGAGCATTTTTAACATTTGTGTAAAACTCTTCAGTAAACAAACCTTCACCAGGTCCCATTGGGTCAGTTGAATCAATTAGGATAATATCAAATTCATCTTTTTTATCTTTGATATATTCAATTGCATCTTGGACTAGAATTTCAACTTTAGGATTATCTAATTCACAAGCAATTGTTGGAAGATATTTTTTACATGCATCAATAACCAATCCATCAATTTCGCATAAAACAGCTCTTTCAACGGTTTTGTGTTTCATTACTTCCCTAATTGTTCCGCCATCGCCACCACCAATTACAAGAACAGATTTTGGACAAGGATGTTGCATCATAGGAATATGAGAAATCATTTCGTGATAATGATACTCATCACCTTCAGTTGTCATCATTAAATCATCAAGAGTTAAAACTCTACCTAATTTTGAATCAGTTTCAAAAACTTCTACCTTTTGAAATGGAGATTGTTCAGAGAACAAAACTTTTCCAGCCTTGATAGCAATTCCATATCCTCCAGGGGTAATTTCGTGGTAATAACCATTTTCTATACCATTTTTCATTATTTTTTCCCTTTCTAAGTTTGTATTTATATTAAATTATTCAGCTTTTCCCATAATGTGAATGTGCAAATGCATAACTTCTTGACCCGCATCTTTACCAGTATTTATTTGAACTTTATAAGCTTTTAAACCAGCTTTTTTTGCAGAATCTTTAACTGTTTGCATAAGTTCAGCCATCAAATTTTTATCTTCAAGTTCAATTAAAGATTGAATATGCTTTTTAGGACATACAAGTAAATGAACTGGAGCTTTAGGATTTATGTCCCTAAAAACGACAGTATTCTCTGTTTCATAAACAAATTCTGTTCCAAAATCACCATTAATAATCTTACAAAAAATACAATCTTCACTCATCTTGTTTTCTCCTAATTTATTCAAAATAACCAATACGAAAATTCATATACTATCAATAAATATATCATAAAAAGAGGAAATTAAAATAAGGGAATAATATATATAAAATTTGTTCTTATCTTATTCTTTGCCCCAAAGATAATCCAGCAGGAAGAGGCAACACTACATTTTCAAAATCTGGATCAGCATCAATTGCTTCTAAAAATGTTTGTACTTTTGCTGCGTGAGAAATTACATTATCGCAAGCAATATAACCACCGACATTCAAATGAGGTTTTATAAATTCAAAAAATTTGATATATTGTGATTTATTTGCATCAACAAATGCAAAATCTATTTTGAAATCTTCTGGCAAATATTCCAAAATTGTTGCAGCATCCCCTCTTTTAGTTTCAATAATATCTGCAACGCCACATTTTTCAAAATTTTCCTTTGCTACATCCAATCTCTTATCATAAAATTCAATTGTAGTTAGCCTACCACCTGTCTTTTTAAGGGCTTTGCCCAACCAAATTCCAGAATAGCCATTAGATGTTCCAACCTCTACAACACTTTTTGCTTTTGAATCAACAATTATATTGTATAAAAATTCCGCAGTAGTTCGTGAAATATTCCAAAATTGTTTTTGAGTTTTTTCTAATTCTTTTAAGACTTCTTGTGTCGTATTATCAAATGTTTCTATAATCATTTTATTGTTTTAACCTTATCAACAACAACAATTGAACGAACTGGAACATCAAGCGGACTTGTTTTCACAATTTCTTTTGTTGCTGTATCTATAACTGAGTACAAACCTGAACGAGCATTTGTAACCATAATCATATCTGTTTTATCAATTGGCGTAATATTTGTTGCAAATGCGTTTGTGTTTAAAAATAATTTATCAGTAATTACATCCTCTTTAGTATCAAGAACTTCAACTAAATTTTCTGCCGCACCTAAAATATACAATTCATCGTTTTTAGCATACAAATCCACCGGTTTTTCACAAACTTCTAATTCTGCTTGTAATTCCAATGTTTCGTAATCAACAATCGCTAACCTATTTTGAGTTCGGCTTGTGATATAAATTTTACCATTTACATAAGCAATTTTAGAGATATTTGGGAAACTACCAATATTTTTTAGCATATAATTATTATCTAATTCCATCGCCCAAATATTATTAGTATTTCTATCTACATAGAAAATCTTTGAACCATCCTCAGACAAAGTTAACTTCTCGCACATACCATTAACTTTTAATTGTCTTTTTAGTGTCATAGTTTCCAAACTAAAAACATAAATACTTGAATTTGAACCAGACGAAATGTAAGCAAGTTTTTTATCATTATCAATCAAAATTTGTTCAGGGCATATATCAAAAGGAACTTGTTTAATAACTTTTTCATCCATCAATGAAATTATATTCATCGTTTTTGAATCAAAATAAGTTACTAATAAAAATTGTCCATTGTAAGATTTAATATCATTGATAATAGCATCTTGAGCCAAAGAATATTCAGCTACCTTTGAATTTGATTGTATAACTTGAATATTCTTATTTATTCCCGTAGCAATATAAAAAGTTTTATTATTCAATTCTTGAACAGGGGAAACCGCTTTTTTCCCTTTTGCTCGGGTATTATTGATTTTTAAACCTGTATCTTTAGTAACATTAACATCAACATCACCAATAATACCTTTTAATGTTTCAGGAATAACTAGTCCTTTCGGAAGTAAAATATCTTGAGGCAAAAGACCTGATTGGAGTTCATCTGGCGGATTCATCAAATTAATCACGGTCTTCTTACCATTTGTATTTATTACCTTTAAAAGTACATAACGATTATTTAAAATAACCATGTCCGGTTTTTGTTTAAGAGATTGATTTAGGGGATAAGTACTTTTTATCCCAACCTTTTCAACTTCTTCAACTTTTGCAGGGAATACAGGTAAATACATTGTGTTATCAGGCAAAACAATTACTCCATCAAAACGAAAATTCGTTTGAGGGAAAGTTTGATTTACAAAATCTTGAATATCCTGTGAAACTTGAACAGCATATGCATTTCCAGAAATTGCAAAACATAAAATTAGAGATAACAACAATTTACGCATAGTTATTTAAAAACTCCCTTAACTTTGGACATAATAGATTTTTGAGGTTTCTTACCTGTTTGAATTTCATACAACTTTTGGTAAAGCATTTTTTCTTCTTCATTCAAACGAGTAGGAACTTTCACTTTTAATACTACAATATGATCGCCTCTTTGTGAAGGTCTTGTAATAATTGGAACTCCTGCACCTTTAATTTTCACAATATTTCCGTGTTGAGCTCCAGCAGGAATTTGAATTGTCTTTTCTCCATCAAGAGTCTTGATTGTAACATTATCACCAATAACTGCTTGAGCTGGAGAAATTTCAAGTTCAGAAAATACATTTATACCATCACGTTTGTAATAATCAGACGATTCTACACGGACAACTACAAATAAATCTCCGTTAGGTCCTCCATTTGTGCCACAATCACCTCCGCCAGAAACACGAATTTTAGACATATTGTCAACACCAGCTGGAATTTTTATCTCAATTTTCTTTTCTTTATTTAATTGACCGTGACCATTACAAGTTTTGCAAGGCTTGTCAATTACTTGCCCAGAACCATGACAGTGCGGGCATGTTGTAATTTGTGCGAAATTTCCAAGAGGAGTTCTTGTTACAGTTTTAACTTGTCCAGAACCATGACATTGAGGACAAGTCTTTTTTGCACTACCTTTTTCAGCACCCGTACCATTGCAATCTGGACAAATTTCAAGGTGATCAAATTTTATTTCTTTATTACAACCAAAAACGGCTTCTTCAAATTTTAACTTAATATCATATCTTAAATCATCACCTCGTTGAGGAGCATTCGGGTCAACACCTCCGCCGAAGCCAAATCCACCAAATCCTCCAAAGAATGATTCGAAAATGTCATTTATATCACCAAAACCACCAGCGAAAGGTCCATTTGTATCAAAACCGGCATTCTTCAAACCATCTTCGCCATATTGGTCATAAGTTGCACGCTTATTTTCATCAGATAAAGTTTCATACGCTTTACCCAATTCTTTAAATTTTTCCTCTGCATCTGGAGCTTTGTTAACGTCAGGGTGTAGTTCTCTAGCTTTTCTACGAAAAGCCGACTTTATCTCATCTTTGGTCGCTTCTTTAGTGACCCCTAATATCTCGTAATAATCTGCCATTTTTCTTTTTAATAATTCCTCTTAATCCTCAAATCTGTAATTCTAACCTTGAGTTGCAACGTTAACTAGCGTTGGACGCAAGATTTTATCCCCGACCTTGTAACCTTTTTGAAGTTCATTGATTACTGTATGTTCAGGATGTTCAGTTGTCGGGGTTTGCATTACAGCTTCGTGGAAATTAGGATCAAATTCTTCGCCAACAGCTTTAATTTCTTCCAAACCTAATTTAGACAAAGTATCCCATACTTGTTTGTGAACAAGTTGAAAACATTCTTTAATTTTTTCACTATCTTCTACACCTTCAAGTGCCTTTTGTCCACGTTCAAAGTTATCCAAAACTTCAAGCATTTTTTTAAGGGCATTTTCTGTTCCGTATTTTACAAGACTTTCACGTTCTTGTTCTTGACGCTTTCTATAATTATCAAAATCAGCAGCAAGTCTGATATATTGTTGATTTAATTTATCATATGCTTCTTGCAACTTTTTATTTTCTTCTGATTGAGTTTCTTCTACTTTAGAATCTTCTTCAACAGGAGTTTCCTTTTCTTGAGATTCCGTAGCTGTTTCATCTTTAACTATATCTTCGTTTTTGAACGGATTAGAACTTTTATCTGTCATAGCTTTTCCTTTTCCCCTTCATAATATTATATACATATATTATAGAGTATCAATGTCATTTCTCAAGGGAAATTTATTTTTTTTTAATAATTCAAAATAGAAGGAGTAGGTTACTTAAATAGTCACCTACCCCCTTTTATCGGTTGTTATCCTGACAGTCCATGCAAACCTGCCAGACAACCGTCCCATATCCTGCCGCATTTTTGCATGCCCGCTTCGAGTCGCGGGGTGACTCGGCTATCGGATAGAAATTTTTCTTCTTTCTTTATTAAAATATCGATTTTTCCCAAGTTTTTCATTACCTAAAATAACTATTTTCTAGAAAATAAATCTTGAACTTTTAGACAATAGTTTTTTCTTTTTCAAAAAGAATAATTAATCTTAACACAGGAGAAAATGTATGGCTTGCAAAATGCTAATTTTTGACTTGAGAGAAACAGAAAAAAATTATTTTAATCAAAACAATTTTGAATATTTTGAAATAAAATTTTTTCAAGAAAGTTTAAACGAAGAAACGGTAAAAAAAATTCCAAAAGAAGATTTAGAAAACGCACTAATAATCAGCGTATTTACGACTTCAGAAATTACAGAAAAAGTTATCGAAAAATTTAAAAACTTACGAATTGTTTCTACTCGCTCAACAGGTTGTGAACACATAGATTTCAAACCATGTATAAATAAAAACATTGCAATAATTAATGTTGAAAAATACGGAAACAATTCTGTTGCACAATTCACTTTCACTCTAATTTTAGCTCTAGTTAGACAACTATTTCCTGCAATTTTAGCCGTAAAAAATTCTACTTGCCTTCAGAATAATTTTACAGGAAGGAATTTGGCAAATTTAACGCTTGGTATTATTGGTACAGGAGCAATCGGAGCAAGCGTTTGCAAAATTGCTAACGCTTTTGATATGGATATTCTAGCCTATGACATAAGCCCTAAAGAAGAATTAAAAGAAAAATACAACGTCAAATATGTAACTTTAAATGAGCTATTAAAAAATGCAGATATTGTATCTCTTCATATTCCATACAACAAGAATACTTATCACATAATGTCTGATAATGAATTTAAAAAAATGAAAGATAATTCCTATTTTATAAATGTATCAAGGGGAGAATTAGTAAATCTTAATGCGCTACTAAAATATGTCAAAAGAGGGAAATTTCAAGGAGTAGGACTGGATGTTGTTGCATGTGTCAATTCAGATTGTCTTGAAGATGTCAAGAAAATCGAACGAACAACCTTGCAATGTCTGGAAGAATCAAATGTCGTAATGGAACTGAATTCTTATTCTAACGTTTTAATTACACCACATATGTCTTTTGAAACACAAGAATCCGTTGAATATATCCTAGAAAAAACTTTTGACGGTTTGAAAGATTTTGTATATGGAGGACACAAATATAGAATAATTTAGAACCGCTTCTCCATAATTTGCATTGAAATTACACCAAACAAATAATCGCATTTTGTCACATATTTAAAACCCGCATCTTCAAATTCTCTAATTAAATCATCTGGCTCTGGGAATTCATTTTTTGAATTTATCAAATACTTATAATGATTTTCATTTGTATCCATAATTTTTGCAAACAATGGAACTATAAAATCAAAAACTCGACTTATAAAATTATGGCTTCCAAAATCCAATTGCAAAAATTTTCCACCATTATCTAACACTCGATAAATTTCAGAAAGAGCTTTTCCCCTATCTTCAATATTTCGCAATCCAAAACCCATTGTAACATAGTCAAATTCAGAATTTTCAAATGGAAGATTTACGCAATCACCTTTCATAAAAACTCCAGCAGGATTTTTAGCCTTTGCAAGTTTCAACATCCCTTCTGAAATATCTAAACCAATAACTCTTGTTCTCGGATAATATTTTGAAATTATTTGAGTAAAATCACCTGTTCCACAACACAAATCCAAAATCATAGAACGAGGTTTTAAGTTTAATTTTCTTATTGACAAAAATTTTATCAAATAATGAAAACCAAAAGAAATAATATTATTCATTTTGTCATAATATTTTGAAATTTCATCGAACATCTTTTGAATATGTTGGGTATTTTTATCACAAGTCATTATTTTCTCCATTTACACATTATCTATTTTAGCATACAATTAAAATATGAAACTTGCATTTGTACCAATTGATAATAGACCTGTATGCTACACACTTCCAAAGTTGTTAGCAGAGATTGATGAAAGTATAGAATTTTATATTCCAGATAGAAAATATCTTGGAGGATTAAAACAAGAAGCAGATATTGACCACCTTTTTGAATGGTTAATTACTTTGCCAAAATTAGATGCGATTATTTTATCCTTAGACACTCTTGCATATGGAGGTTTAATTCCATCAAGAAGATGTCCAGAAACATTTGAACAAATCAAAGAACGAATCGAAACTCTTAAAGAAATCTTAGAAGGGAAAGATGCTAAAATATATGCTTTTTCAAGCATTATGAGAATTTCAAATAACAATTACAACGAAGAAGAAAAAGAGTACTGGTCAAAATGGGGCAAAAAGATTTTTGCATATTCATATCACACCCACGAAGGTAATCGAGAAAGTTGTATAACAAATTTAATTCCTTCTGAAATTTTAGATGATTACATTGAAACTCGCAGAAGAAATTTTGAAATCAATAAAATCTATCTTCAATGGCAAAAAGAAGGGCTGTTTGAAACTTTAATTTTCTCAAAAGATGATTGTGCAGAATACGGATTTAATGTTCAAGAAGCACAAGTTTTAGAAAAAATGGGAGCATACACAAAAACAGGAGCAGACGAAATTCCACTGAGTTTGCTTTCCCGTGCAATACAAGGTGAAATGAAAATTTGTCCAAAATTTTTAGAGCCAGAATCTAAAAACTTAATTTCAAACTACGAAGACGTATCAATAGAAAAAAGCGTTCTTGGACAAATTGAACTTGCAGGTTGCAAAATAACTGATGAAGAAAATTCTGATATAATTTTATACATCAACAACTTCAAAAATAATCAAGGTGAAATTGTTATGAAAGTCGGAACAGAAAGTTTTTCAAAAACTTTCACCACTCCTAACAAACCATATATGATTGCAGATGTAAGATTTGCAAATGGAGCAGATAATAACTTCGTAAAAGAATTATTTAAAAATAAAATCAATGACGAGAATTTCTATGGATTTTCAGCTTGGAACACCTCTGCAAATTCTCTTGGAAGTTTAATTTGCGGAGCAAAAATAAAATTCTTTGCAAAAAAATATAATGAAAAAGCATTCAAAAAATTACAAATCACAAGATTTTTAGATGATTGGGCGTACCAAGCAAACGTTAGACAACAGCTTGAAAAACCTAGCATCAAAAAAACAACTGAACTTATGAAAGACTTTGAAAAAACATTAGAAAAAGTTTTGAACACAAACATCGCAGTAAACTATAAATTCCCATGGGAAAGACTATTTGAGGTAGAAGTTGACTTTAATTGATATAATTTTACTTGCAACAGCATTAGGGATTGATTGCTTTGTTGTTTCTTTTTCTCAAGGTTTAATATTCAAAAATAACCGATTTAAAAACTCCTTCAATCTAGCACTTGTTATGGGATTTTTCCAAGGTTTCATGCCAGTAATAGGTTATGTTGGAACAAATTCGTTGTACAAATTAATTGTTCCTTTTAGCAAATGGATAGTTTTTGGAATATTTTTAACTTTAGGTTTAAAATTTATAGTCGATTCTTTTACCCCAAAAGAAGAACAAGCTCAATGTATTGGCTGGAAATGTCTGTGTGGACTAGGAATTGCAACAAGCATAGATGCTCTTGTTTCTGGTGCAACAATCAGATTGACAGAAACGAGCCTATCGTTATCAGTATGCTTGATTGGGCTAGTTTCATTTTTAATGTCAATTTGCGGTTTTTACAGTGGAAATTTTATAAAAAATATCCCGCCAAAATATTTGGAAATTACAGGTGGTGTAATTCTCATTTTACTAGCAATAAAATCCTTATTTTAGGATTTAATAATTCATTCTCCAACCAGCTTGCATAACCTTATTCAAACAACCAGCAGACCAACCCCAAAAACCATCAACATTTATTTTTCCGCAGTCTTCAGGAGTTCTGGCAAGACCGCCATAATCTGCAACAGTACCATCAGCTTGAAGGTCAAAAGTAAATAGATCTCTACCGGCAATATTTGGTTCAGCTGGTCCATTTGTATCTATAATATATGTTGGAATGCCATTAGCAGAATTGTATCCCCCACAAATAGTAGCTCCATTTGTTGTTTGAACACAATAACCAAAAGTTGTTACAACTTCATATTGCCCATCCTTATCACTATTATTAATTTTGGTTTTAAGAGTTCCATCCAAATTTTGATAAATATCCCCTAAACAAACATTATCAGAAGAAAATGCCTTTGTTCCACAACCTACTTTAGTTGTTTTAAAATATTTTGTAAGAAAATAACAAGGTCCTTCGGCATCATCAGTACCACATTTTCTATTGTTGGTAGCCAAACGAGTTTTGTATAAACTTTCTGCCATTTCTTCTGCCATAATAGCTTTTGTCGCATCTGATAATTGAGAATAAGTTTTTTCTAATGACGATACCAAAACTCTATTTTTATAATCTTTCATGATCGCAGGTATAGTCAAAACTGAAATCAAACCAACAATTCCCATAGTGACCAAAACTTCTGCTAGAGTAAAACCTTTTTTCATGTTCAAATGCCCCATAAATAACCATATAAACAATTATACTATTTTTTTCTAACATTTTCAAGTGGGAAGTTTTTGATGAATATGATAAATCTATAAGTTGGCTACAAGGAGATAGGAACACAAACTAAACTCGTTAGATTTAACCCCTCATCCTAACCTTCTCCCAAGGGAGAAGGAACAATTGTTTTCCTCTCCTAGGGAGAGGGACAAATTTTCAGCATGACATATTTGAATAAGGGGGTTCGGGGGCGATGCCCCTGATGACTCGAGCCATTTAGTCATTCGTGTTTTTCTTTTTCGGTTCTGCTTTTTCTTTTTTCATCGAAATAAAAAAGAAAAAGTGAACAAATA